>TARA_R110002012_G_scaffold36594_1_pt1 | contig 50956 bp, 50 predicted proteins | sample TARA_R110002012 | Tara Oceans TARA_R110002012 (sample SAMEA4396515) | marine metagenome | biome: Westerlies Biome; feature: [DCM] deep chlorophyll maximum layer (ENVO:01000326); material: water (ENVO:00002006), including particulate matter (ENVO:01000060) such as... | depth 40 m
CAACCCATCCAGATCTCTCCTTCAAAGCGGGTGCAAATATACGCTCACATAAATCATTCTACCAAACTTATTTTAAACTTTTTTTAAAGAAAATGTAACATCAAACTCCAACCGTTTGATTTTAGAAGATTTACATTAAAAACTTTTTTTGATCCCCTTTATACCTTTATATATAGGCAATAATCTAAAGTCTTTGTGTAAAGGATGAAAACGGCCCGCCCGAACGTGCCTCTTCGGCACAGACAGGCATCCCCCGTCCCGATAAGTATCGGGGTCGGGGGGAACGGCCAAAATATACCAATAGAATCTTATGGCGCATATTGTGAGACTTTGAAAACCGTAGTATCTTTGCCCCTTAAATGAACAAACTATGATAGGGATTACCCTGCCTGATGGCACTGTGAAACAATTTGAATCGGGATCTACACCTATGGATGTAGCGATGAGTATTAGTGAAGGGCTAGCACGAAATGTGATTTCTGCTTCTTTTAACGACACAAAAGTGGAAACCACCACCCCACTCACCACAGATGGAACCCTAACCCTATACACTTGGCGAGATGACGAAGGAAAACAAGCCTTTTGGCACTCTTCTGCCCATATCTTGGCGCAAGCACTTGAAGAATTGTATCCGGGTATTAAACTTACCATTGGACCCGCCATCGAGAATGGATTTTATTACGACGTAGATTTAGGAGACCACACGATTTCGGAAAAGGACCTACCTACCATCGAAAATAAAATGTTAGAGATTGCCCGTGGGAAACATACGTTTACCATGCGCGAGAGCTCGAAGGCGGAAGCGCTCGATTTCTATAAAAAGCAAGACAATGAATACAAAGTAGAGCTGATTGAGAATTTGGAAGACGGCACGATTACCTTTTGTGACCATGACACCTTTACCGATCTGTGTCGTGGCGGTCATATTCCGAATACCGGAATAGTAAAGGCAGTGAAGCTGATGAGCATTGCAGGTGCATATTGGCGTGGTGATGAAAACAACACCCAACTAACGCGAATTTATGGTGTAACATTTCCGAAGCAAAAAGACTTAAAGGAATATTTGGAACTCCTAGAACAGGCCAAACAACGCGACCATAGAAAACTGGGCAAAGAACTAGAGCTTTTTACCTTTTCGCAAAAAGTTGGTCAAGGCCTCCCATTGTGGTTACCCAAAGGTGCTGCATTGCGGGAGCGGTTAGAGAATTTCTTAAAGAAAGCACAGAAGAAAGCTGGATATGAAATGGTAATCTCCCCACACATTGCCCAAAAAGAACTGTACGTTACTTCTGGACACTACGAGAAGTATGGAGAAGACAGTTTTCAACCCATAAAAACTCCTAATGAAGGTGAAGAGTTTTTTCTGAAACCGATGAATTGCCCACACCACTGCGAGATGTATAAAAACAGACCGTGGTCTTATAAAGATCTTCCGAAGCGCTATGCAGAATTTGGAACAGTGTACCGTTACGAACAAAGTGGCGAATTACACGGGTTGACACGTGTACGTGGATTTACCCAGGACGATGCCCATATTTTTTGCACACCCGACCAACTGCATGAAGAATTTTTAGGTGTGATCGATTTGGTATTATATGTTTTCGGATCGCTTGGTTTTGAAAATTTCACCACGCAGGTTTCCATACGGGACATGGAAAAACCTGAAAAGTACATTGGCGATTTAGACACTTGGGACAAAGCCGAGGCAGCCATTTTAAACGCTGTGAAAGAAAAAGGCCTTGATTATGTGGTGGAAACTGGAGAAGCTGCTTTCTACGGTCCAAAATTAGATTTTATGGTGAAAGATGCGTTGGGACGCAGTTGGCAGTTAGGAACGATACAAGTAGATTATAATTTACCGAAGCGTTTTGAACTTACCTACAAAGGAAGTGATAACGAATTACACCAACCCGTTATGATTCACCGTGCTCCTTTTGGAAGTATGGAGCGATTTATTGCGATTCTTTTGGAACATACAGGTGGAAATTTCCCGCTCTGGCTCATGCCTGAGCAGGTTAGTATCCTGTCACTGAGCGAAAAATATGAGAATTACGCCCAAAAAGTTTTAAATTTGCTGGAAAATGACGAAATTCGCGCCCTTGTAGACAACAGAAACGAGACCATCGGAAAGAAAATACGGGAAGCAGAAATGAATAAATTCCCATATATGTTGATTGTAGGAGAACAGGAAGCGAAAGACGGCACAGTTTCTGTAAGGAAACATAGTGAGGGAGATCTAGGAACGATGACCGTTGCTGAATTTTCAGAACTCATTAACACTGAAATTGAAAAAAATAGTGTAGATTTTAACGTTTAACCAAAATAATTTAAGCCATAGCAATACGAAGAAAAAGAAGTAGAGGTCCGGCAAGGATCGTAAAAGAAGACCAACACAGAATCAATAAGAAAATTCGTGCTGAAAAAGTACGTCTTGTTGGAGACAATGTTGAAGTTGACATTTATCCATTATCGAAGGCATTAGCCATTGCAGAAGAACAAGGATTAGACCTTGTAGAGATTTCGCCAAATGCGGAACCTCCTGTTTGTAAAGTAATGGATTACAAAAAGTTTGTCTACGAACAAAAGAAGCGTGACAAAGCCATGAAGGCGAAAGCCCAAAAGGTGACTATTAAAGAAATTCGTTTCGGTCCGAATACAGACGACCACGATTACGAATTTAAAAAGAAGCACGCCGAAAAATTTTTAAAAGACGGTGCCAAATTGAAAGCATATGTTTTCTTTAAAGGGCGCTCGATTATATATAAAGACCAAGGGGAGATTTTACTGCTTCGTTTGGCCCAAGAATTGGAAGAAGTTGGAAAAGTAGAACAGATGCCAAAATTGGAAGGAAAACGAATGATCATGTTTATTGCCCCGAAGAAGAGCAAATAAGCGTATTTAAAAATATTGTCGGCCTACGGCAGACAATGCGAAATAATAAATAAAAACAAGGACATGCCTAAACAAAAAACAAAATCTAGTGCCAAGAAGCGTTTTAAGCTTACGGGTACAGGAAAAATTAAGAGAAAGCATGCGTTTAAAAGCCACATCTTAACAAAGAAAAGCAAAAAACGTAAGCTTGCCTTAACGCATGATGGACTCGTTCATCAAGCAGATGAGGACAATGTGAAACAAATGCTTCGATTGAAGTAAACGTTACACCGGTTAAAACAATTATTTAAACCCTGGAGTTGGGCCTACACTTCGACTGCCCTCAGTGTGACAGTTAGAAGTAAAAGATTAAAGTGTCGATTATAGACCGCCTGCTACAAAAACAATTAAATTATGCCAAGATCAGTAAATTCAGTTGCTAAAAGAGCCCGAAGAAAAAAGGTGATGAAGCAAGCCAAAGGATACTTTGGAAGACGTAAAAACGTATGGACGGTTGCTAAGAACGCTGTTGAGAAAGCAATGTCTTACTCATACAGAGACCGCCGTGCAAAAAAGAGAACTTTTAGATCGTTGTGGATCACCCGTATTAACGCAGGTGCGAGACAACACGGAATGTCTTACTCTCAATTTATGGGAGGGATGAAAAAATCAGGAATTGAATTGAACCGTAAGGTTCTTGCAGATTTAGCGATGAACCATCCTGAAGCTTTCGAAGCCATCGTTAAGAAAGTAAAATAAATTAGATAATCGTATTATTTCGCAAAAGCCCCGCTCAATTGAGCGGGGCTTTTTTTATGACTTCACTTTACTAAGATGAATCGGCTACTGAAGCGCTCGGAAACTCACCTCTGTTTTTGTTTTCAACTTATTATCGAAATACATCACATGGCCCTTTGGCAAAATTACTCTAGTTATTCTGGACGGATCGAGCCTAATTTTTTCTTTCACTTTTCCCTCATACTCAACACGAATAGAAAATTGATTTTCTCCTAGGTTTTTTACGATCGCAACACTCCCTGTTTCCATAAAAGGATTGATTGCTCCGTCTTGTCCTTTCCCCTTTCCAGAAATACACATGCTCTGCCCTGGGTCTAATTCAAGTACCTCTTGGGCATTGGTGTCAATTTGAAACACCAGCATAATTACCACTATTAGAATAAATTTCTTCATTTGATTTTTTTTAAATTATGTTTTTTGCTTTTTCTTCTTTGCTGCAGGAAACAATACATTGTTCAGAATAAGACGATAGCCAGGTGAATTAGGATGTAACCCTAATTCAGTTTTGGCATCTCCCACACGATGTTGGTAATCTTCTGGGTCATGCCCACCGTAAAATGTAAAGAATCCTTTTCCTTTAATTCCGTGGATGTATCGGGCTTCACCATTGGTTTTATTCTCGCCCATCACCAATACATTCGACTTCACAGTGCTTCTTCGGTACGATGTAGTCTGACCCATAAATCCTTTTACCAACGAAGTATGGTTCTGTACCAACATACACGGTATTGGGTCCCACTTCGCACTGTAATCCATTAAACTGAAATAATCTGTTTCTTTCGGAATTCGCCTATCCTGTGTCATATCGATAGACGAGTATTCATAGACCATCGGACTTCGTTCTAGGGTAAACTCTTTAAAAGCAAATGTTTTGTTGAAATCGATTTTGCTTTGGTATCCAGGTTCACTTGGGTCACCATCGAACATGGGTTCACAAATATCGATACCTTCGGCAGCAAGGGCTATATCGAAACTATCGGTGGCACTGCACATCGCAAACATAAATCCGCCGCCAATTACATAATCTCTAATTTTTAAAGCGACGTCTCTTTTTTCTTCGGAAACTTTATCATACCCCAATTTGTTAGCGAGCATTTCTGACTTCCGTTTTTCTTCAATATACCATGGTGCGGCGCGATAGGCACGGTAAAATTTTCCGTACTGACCCGTAAAATCTTCATGATGCACATGCAGCCAATCGTATAACAATAGTTGGTCGCCCAATACTTCTTCGTCATATACTACGGTATAGGGAATTTCAGCATAGGTAAGTACCATCGTAACGGCATCGTCCCAAGGTTGGTTGCCTTTTGGTGAATATACTGCAATTCTGGGTGCTTTTTCTAGCACTACAGCCTCCATGTTCTGCGACGGACTGGAAATTTCTAATAAAATTTGTTCTGTTTTACTATCGGAAAGCACTTCAAAAGAAACACCACGTATCTGGCATTCTTTTCGAATTTCTTCAGCATCTGGCAGTAAGAAGGATCCACCACGATAATTCAGCAACCATTTTACTTTTTGGTTTTTTTCTAAGGTCCAATAGGTAATCCCGTAGGCTTTTAAATGTTCTTTTTGGCCTTCGGCATCCATCGGGATGAGTATGTAAGACGCCGATGCTGAAAGGCTAAAACCAAAAAACACTAGGGCGATAAGTATGCGTTGTATCATAATGGGGAAGGTACAAATTTTGAGCCAAAAATTTTGCGGTCGTAATTATGAATGTTTGGGCAGGTTCACGAAAAAAGGAACTACTTTTTTCAAGCAATTCCTTCCAGCTAATGTTTTCAATTTTAAAACTTGAAAAAATTATAAGTTTGGCTCCCCTACATGCTTTTTATAGAATTTCCATGCTTCACGGGCCACATTTCTTCCCAATTCTAAACCGGCTATATTGTCTGCCTGAATATGATAGCCCCCTAATACTCTAGAAATCCCTGCCATTTCAGCTGTTTCTGTAAAGGTCGGAAACTTTAGTGTGACGGTATCTCCCAGATTGTCCAATTCGGTCATGGCTCCTGCCACAAGTGTCACTTCAGAACCAAACGTATCACTGCCCGTCCATAATTTGAGCGCCTCGGCACAACCCCCACTGATGGTGCTGTGTCCTGAGGTATAACTCGGAAACGGCGGACATAAAAAGGTTTCTGGCGAATAAGGTCGCCATTGTGTACCATCTATTTCCATCATACCCTTGCCTTCGCCACCCCAAGCTTTAATTATTTGATCTTGGTAGTATTCATGAACTAAAGCATAGGGCCTTGCATAATCATAATACATTTTTGAATCCCAAGAAGCGATAAAAGCATCCATCGCCACCACTTGATTGTAGAAATACATCTTTACATCCTGGTCTAGTGTATGGTTATCACGGATGGAAACCTCTTGCGCAAATTTAAGCCAATGCCCTGCCTGTTGTACCGATTGCGGACCGTCTCGCATAAACTCGACCAAGGCTTTTTGTTCATCTGTTAGGTTGGCTTGCATTTCAATTACTTCTTTTACTTCAGCCTCCAACTGAGGAGAACCTATCTTTGGCGGAGGACCCGGCCTGAATTGGTCACCCGATTTTAAGGCTACGGGTGTTACTTTATCCCAAAAAGGCGTGAGACATTTAGGAGCAAATTTACCTCCCTTTCCATCTGAAAAATATTTAGGTTGCCAACGGTTGGGATCTACATTTTCATCTGCTGAATTTACAGGTTCGTAGCCCACATAATTAAAATACGGTACTCCGTTAGAACCCTCCTCTTCACCATATTGATTCGCCCCGTCTCCCTTTCTGGCTTCTATCACTGCTTTAGCTGCCAAATTACCTACCCCTTCAGGAGTGTTTGGGTCTTCAGAAGTATTGGTTGGATCTAAGCCTAAGTCTTTCATGAATTGTACAAACAGGTCTTTATCAGACGCATAATATTCATTCATAGCTCCAAAAGCGGCGTAACTAATTGCAATTTCTTTGTTATTGAGGGTACGTTCGTCGCTTGGTCTGCGATCCACACCTTCAAGATAGACTGGAATTGCTTTTTCGTCATAGCGCGACCAAGCGTCGAAAACGGCAACAAATATTAACCCAAGATATCTAGATGTTACAGTAGGCCTTGGCTTGAATTTTTCGGTGTCATTTGCTTGGGCGGTGATTGCCATTGCCCCCCATTTATAAGCTAGATTTTCAGCTCCTGTTGGTTGTTCTATAGGTTGTATTCTTGTTGTCGATTCACTGCCTTTGCTCTTTTTGCAACTCACAACAACAACTAACAGCGCCATCACTAGTACGAATTTTTTCATGGTAAATTATTGGTTGGTTGAATATAACGCCTAATGTAAAAAAAACCAGCGGTTTACAAAAAAATACCCTTCGGGTTTTTAAAGTTTAATTAAATCCGCAATGTATATAAGAAATAATGTGTTAGAGTTCGATACAATTAAAAGCGCTATTGGCTTATTGCTCGGGCCCGAGCAACGTCCATTGTTGTTCTGTAGGTTGATGGCTTTTTGCAAATTCTTGTGGATGCATCAAAAAAAAGGAGTCGTCAAAGTCAAATTCGAATAAATAGGTATTCATATCAATAATACCACTAGACCAGGTAGCATCGCACAAATACCACTTTCCATTAAGTTTTACGGCGTTCCATGAGTGATTTGCCATTGCAGTATCAGCAAATTTTGCACCATTCATTCGGCCATATCCGTGAACAATTTCACATTCTATTCCCGCCAAATTAGCAAGATCCTTTACTAAAAAGGCATAACCAGTACATAGCGTTTCTTTATCTTCACGTAGTCTTTTAAACACTTGCCGCTTACATTGTTCATTCCACAACGCTAATGCTTCCGGACTGTTTTTAAATTTTCTACGTTTGTGCTCATTTTCGGAAGTTAGATTGTAATCGCCCTTAATATTGCGGCATACCCAAGAATAAATGGCTCGAAAACGCTCTACATCAGTTTCTAATTGGGCGGTTAATCGCAATGTAAGAATGGGCAAACTAGAAAGATCTTCACCTTTGTACCGCTGTGCAATTTTATCTGCCTTTTCAAAACTAATTTCATTGAAATCGGTTCGCTGGGCATGCAACGTTAGTGCAAAGGTGAAGATTAGAAAGTAAAGAATACATTTCATTGGGCTTTACATTCCGGTTTTTTGGAGAGCTACTTGCGCAGCTCCATCTTTGGTTCGCAGTGCCGCTTTAATATACACCGGGATGTCTTCCAAAAAGGGTTCAACATAAGTAGTGGCGTTGTCAATTTTAATCTCGCGATTTTTGTATCCGAGATAGCTTACCACCAAGATGTCATTTTCTCTTAGCTTCTTCGGAAAATCGAAAGACCCATCTTCATTGGTGTTAACACCAACAGTGGTGCCTTTTAAAACAATGGAGGCGCCAAATAACGGACCGTCATTGCTGGTGACCACGCCGGTCACAGTTCGTTCTGTACTTTGTGCAATTATGGGATTGGCAAACAGCCAAAACACCATAATAAGTGCGATTGTACCTACGCTTTTAAAAACGTTTTGTTGTGTTGTAATAGTTTGTGTTTTCATACTATAATGGTTTTAATTTATCCCAAACATAGTATGGTTCTCATCACGGTAAAAGGTAGAATTAGCGAACAAAGCAATCAGCTGAGCCAAACCTCATTCTGAATGAGTTTCAATTTTAAAAACTGCTTTAAAAATAATTGATAGTACTTTTTTATGTAAGCTGAAAGTTCCTGCTAGAAAGGTACGTCATCATCATCACCCTGAGGAGAAAGATCATCGTTCATAGCACTACCGAAGGCTTCGTCTGCACTTGGTAGATTGTCTGTTTTGAAGGTGTCGTCATTGGCAGCGGCGTTCATGCTACTATGGAATTCTCCTGTGAAATCGAAGGTTTCCAGATTTTCAAAACGTCCTAAATGCCCAACAAACTTCAGGCGAATTTCGTCCAGACCTCCATTACGGTGCTTGGCCACGATAAATTCTCCCTGTCCTTCGGTTGGCGAACGTTCTTCATCATCCCACTCTTCTATTTTGTAGTATTCTGGGCGGTAAATAAAACTCACAATATCTGCATCCTGCTCGATAGCTCCAGATTCACGCAGGTCACTTAACAAAGGGCGTTTGCTTCCGCCTCGGGTCTCAACCGCACGCGATAACTGTGAAAGTGCAATTACGGGTACGTTCAATTCTTTGGCCAATGCTTTTAGATTACGCGAGATGGTAGAAATTTCTTGTTCGCGGTTTCCTCCTTTTTGGCTTCCTCCAGCAGTCATGAGTTGCAAATAATCGATCATGATCAGTTTGATACCGTGCTGTGACGACAATCGACGTGCTTTTGCCCGTAAATCGAATATCGAGAGTGACGGCGTATCATCAATAAACAGCGGTGCCTTTTCAAGTCCGTTTACCTTAACATTTAACTGTTCCCATTCGTGCTTTTCGAGATTTCCAGTTCGAAGCTTTTCTGAAGAAAGTCCCGTTTCCGAAGAAATCAATCGTGTAATAAGCTGAACTGACGACATTTCTAACGAAAAGAAAGCCACCGGAATGTTGTGTTCTACGGCAACGTTACGTGCCATAGACAAGGTAAGCGCGGTTTTACCCATACCCGGGCGCGCGGCAATAATAATTAAATCTGACGGCTGCCAACCCGAAGTAAGTTTGTCTACTTTATCGAATCCGGAAGGGATTCCGGAAAGACCTTCTCGGTTTGCAATTTCCTGGATTTTCTTTTTTGCCTGAATCACCAATTGCTGGGCCGTTTCAGAAGAACGTTTTATGTTGCCTTGGGTAATTTCGTATAATTTACTCTCTGCCGTATCTAACAAATCGAATACATCGGTGGTCTCATCGTACGATTCTTCAATGATTTCGTTTGAAATTTTAATCAGTGACCGCTGAATGAATTTTTGCAGGATAATACGTGCGTGAAATTCGATATGTGCCGAAGACGACACTTTTTGGGTAAGCTGAACGAGGTAAAACTCACCTCCAGCCGCTTCCAAGGTAGCATTCTTCTTTAATTGCGATGAAACCGTTAATAAGTCTACAGGTTCACTGTTTTCAAACAGCATATGGATGGCGTCAAAAATGTGTTGGTGCTGTTGTTTGTAGAACACATCAGAAGAAAGGATGTCGATTACCTCATCTACTCCTTTCTTGTCTATCATCATAGCGCCCAGCACAACTTCCTCTAAATCAACTGCTTGCGGCGGTAGTTTTCCCTTTTCCAACGAGATTACCTGCGAGGAACGTGATTTATATGAGGTTTGAGGTTGCACTTTTTCCATGGAGCGAATGTAACTAAATTGTTAAGGCGGGACATTATGAAGCCCCTCTCTAATATTAACGTGTCATCAACAATTGCATTGTTGATAACTCAATTTTTCTGTTGATAACCTGTAAAAAAATCCGAAGTGCTGACTTCGGATTTCGGTATGCGTTGGTATGGTTGCATCTAACCTTTGAACACACCCATATGTGAATATTTATCCATACGTTGTTCCACTAATTCGGTTGGGGATAAGTTCTTAAATTCTGAATATGATTTTTCGATAGCGGTGGCCACATTTCTAAATGTTTTTTCCCGATCGCTATGTGCTCCTCCAATGGGTTCTTTTACGATCTGATCTATCAATTTCATTTTCTTCATGTCGGTAGCCGTAAGTTTTAGCGCTTCAGCCGCCTGTTCTTTAAATTCCCAACTACGCCATAGAATAGACGAGCAACTTTCTGGTGAAATCACCGAGTACCAAGTATTCTCTAGCATGAGTACCTTGTCTCCCACTCCAATTCCCAAGGCACCACCACTGGCACCTTCGCCAATAATTACTACAATGATTGGCACTTTTAGCTTGGTCATTTCAAAGATATTTCGCGCAATCGCTTCTCCTTGTCCGCGCTCTTCTGCTTCCAATCCAGGATAGGCTCCAGGCGTATCAACCAGGGTCACCACTGGGACATTAAATTTTTCGGCAGATTGCATCAGGCGCAATGCTTTTCTATAACCTTCAGGGTTTGCCATACCAAAATTACGGTATTGGCGGGTTTTGGTGTTGTACCCTTTTTGCTGACCGATAAACATATAACTTTGGTCACCAATTTTACCCAAACCGCCCACCATGGCTTTGTCATCCTTAAAATTGCGATCTCCGTGCAATTCTAAAAAAGAATCCCCACAAATGGCTTTTATGTAATCCATAGTGTAGGGACGGTTGGGATGGCGCGACAATTGTACACGCTGCCAAGGGGTAAGGTTTTTATAAATTTCGGTTTTTGTTTCTTTTAGTTTCTTTTCAATCTGTTTGCAGGTGTTGGTGACATCTACATCGCTCTCTTCACCAATCTGGCAAGCCTTTTCGTATTGCTCCTGCAATTCCTTAATAGGTAACTCAAAATCAAGATATTCCATTGTAGTTCTTGGTTTTTTTGGCTAAATGTTAGTTTACAAAGATAAAATTTTGTCACTAGGTATTGCCTAAAGTACGCTTTTTTCTGTCTATTCTGTTTTTTACAATACCATTCGCTATTACGGTTACTATGATTATCAGGGCACCATAGTAAAATTTCGGACTCATATTCTCATCTTCACCTAAAATAAGTAGTGCTAGAATAATTCCATACACAGGTTCCATATTTATGGTAAGCATTACGGTGTAGGGGCTTATCCATTTCATAACATGTACAGATGCTATAAAAGCATAGGCGGTACAGGCAGAAGCAAGTATAAAAAGGTAGCCCCAATCTGTAGCCTCTAGCTGAAAAAATGCTGCGGAAAAGCTTCCGCTGAAAGCCAAGTAGACGGTTATACAGAGCATTCCGAAACCTAATTCATAAAACGAAATGGCCGAAGCATTGTACTTTACAGCAAACTTTCCGTTAATAACGGAAAACAAAGCACCTAAGAATGACGCCAATAAAGCGAGTAAAATTCCGTAGAAATAATCGCCTTCTACATTAAAGATAATATAGAGCCCAACAATCACCAAGATTCCGAAGAACACTTCGTAGCCAATAATTTTTCGCTTGTAAAACAATGGTTCTAGCAACGAGGTGAAAAAAGCTCCTGTAGACATGATTGCCAGGGTCACCGATACATTCCCCACTTTAATAGCGCCAAAAAAAGCAAGCCAATGCACCGCAATAATCAATCCTGCCAAGGCAAATCCGGCCAGTGTTTTCTTTGGAAACTTGTACTTGATTTTTCTGAATTTCAAAAATAAAAACACAAAAAAAGTGGCCATCAGCATGCGATACCAAACCAAGGGAATGGCTTCAATAGATATGAGTGCGCCAAGCACTGCAGTGAAGCCCCAGATAAAGACAATAAAATGAAGGTGCAGGTAATTAAGGAGCTTATCGTTTTGCATTTCTCAACAGATAGACCGCTAAAATAGCAAATACAAAATTGGGAAACCACGTAGCTACAAAAGGTGAGAAATCACTTTGCTCTGCCATGGTGCCAAAAATTTTGTCGAAAAAGATAAAAACCATCCCGATGGCAATACCGATGGCAAGATTAACCCCCATTCCGCCACGTCGTTTAACCGAAGATACGGCTACGGCTATCACCGTTAAGATATAGGCAGAAACCGGCAAACTCCAACGTTTATAGCGTACTACTTCGTAACGGTTTATGTATGAAGAACCCCGTGCTTTCTCACGTGCAATAAACTTATTGAGTTCTACAATGTTTAACGTTTCAGCTATATAATCTACTGGCGTGAGGTCTTCCATTTCAAAATCGAATACTGTATCCAATCTTTTCTTACGCTCAATTATATCGTCATCTTCACCAACAAGCCTTTTGGTATAGTTGTACAGTGAGTAGGTGCTATCTTTTGCGTGATATCTAATTTGGCTAGCGGTTAATTTATAGGTCATTTCATTCCCTTCAAAATGTTCGAGGGTGAAATTATTTCCGCTCTTTTCCTTTACATTAAAATAACTCGCGTAAATGTAATCGTTGTCATTAATCTGCCTAAATACATTGGTCTGGTCACGGTCTTTTTTGCCTTTTTTAAGGTATTCATACTTAAACTCGTTAAAACCCTTACTGGCTGTAGGCGCAAAGTACATCCCAGAAGCCAGGGCCACTAAACAAACAATGGTAGCGCCTATCATATACGGTCTTAAGAATCGATAGTACGATACCCCGCTACTCAAAAATGCAATCACCTCTGTATTATTTGCCAACTTGGAAGTAAACCAAATCACTGAAAGAAACAAAAACAACGGAAATAATAAATCGGCGAAGTAAATGGTAAAATCTAAAAAATACTTTGCGACAATCGGGAAAGGCACTTCGTTCTCTAAAATCTTATCGATTTTTTCGGCCAAATGCACGATAATACCAATAGGAATGAACAACAGGAGCAACAAGATAAATGTGCCCAAGTATTTTTTTAATATGTACCGATCTAGTATGCTCAGCATCTACAAACGTTTATCCATTTGTTGTACCATTTTATTTTTCCACGGAGTAAAAGTTCCCCCTAAGATATGCTTTCTAGCTTCACGCATCAACCAAAGGTAAAACCCAAGGTTATGAATTGTACAGATTTGTCTCCCCAACATTTCGTTTACGGTAAAAAGATGGCGCACATACGCTTTACTATATTCGGTATCTACCCAAGTAATGGCCATTTCATCAATAGGCGAAAAATCTGCTTCCCACTTCTTGTTTTTAATATTTATCGTTCCGTGTGCGGTAAAGAGCATCCCATTTCTACCATTTCGAGTCGGCATCACACAATCGAACATATCGATACCGAGTGCCACATTTTCTAATAAATTAATAGGCGTACCCACTCCCATTAAATAACGCGGTTTTTCCTTCGGAAGTATAGCCGTTACCACTTCGGTCATGGCATACATCTCTTCGGCTGGTTCTCCAACTGAGAGTCCGCCAATGGCATTCCCTTCAGCTCCTACCGAGGCAATATACTCTGCAGATTGCTGGCGTAAGTCTTTATAGGTACTCCCTTGAACTATTGGAAAAAACGTTTGGTCGTAGTCATAATGTAAAGGTGTTTTTTCTAGATGGGTGATACATCGCTCTAACCAACGATGCGTCATGTGCATAGACCGTTTAGCATAATTATAATCGCACGGATATGGCGTACATTCATCGAAGGCCATAATGATATCTGCTCCAATCTTGCGCTGTATTTCCATCACATTTTCGGGTGTGAAGGTGTGGTAGCTGCCGTCTATATGCGACTTAAACTTTACGCCTTCTTCTTTAATTTTTCGCCGATCTGAAAGTGAATAAACTTGGTAACCGCCACTATCGGTAAGAATATTGCGGTCCCAATTCATGAATTTATGGAGTCCGCCAGCCTTTTCAATAATGTCGGTTTGTGGACGTAAATATAAATGGTAGGTATTCCCCAAGATGATGGGTGGGTCTATTTCCTCTTTCAATTCGCGCTGGTGCACTCCTTTTACGGTAGCCACGGTTCCCACCGGCATAAAGATGGGGGTTTCAACAAAACCGTGGTCTAATTTCATCGTTCCCGCCCTAGCTTGGCTTTCCGTATCTGTTGCTTCTAAAGTAAACTGCATGAAGGTAATTTTCTTTCGGGCACAAAGATACCGTTTCTATTTGCTACTTGCGACATAAAAACTAGCTATTGGTTTGCGTTTCAACTAGCGAATGAAGAGGAAACAATTTTTTTCTGAAATTTTCAAGCTGCTGAAAATGCTAAGATATTGAGACACTATTCTTCTCTTCGGAAAGTTGATGCACTAATGCTATTTTACATTTTATTTTACCCCCGTATGTATCTTCCATGTTAACAAAAGCCTGAAATCGTTAATAACTGCGTTATTTTCGCCTTTGCGGTGGAAATGGATTAAAGTATTTTTGAAGCAATCTAATTAAACAATACCATGGCAGATATAAAAAAACTGGAAGCACTTGTCGTTCAAGTGCGTAGAGACATCTTACGACAAGTACACCGGGTGAATTCTGGACATCCTGGCGGATCTTTAGGGTGTGCAGAATTTTTTGTTGCACTCTATCAAGAAATGATGGCTCGGAAAGACGGTTTTTCTATGGATGGGATTGGTGAAGATTTATTCTTTCTGTCTAATGGGCATATCTCGCCTGTATTTTACAGCGTTTTGGCGCGATCGGGTTATTTTCCGGTAGATGAATTGAACACATTTCGCCATATCAACTCGCGCCTGCAAGGCCACCCGACCACGCACGAAGGCTTGCCGGGTATACGTGTTGCCTCTGGATCTCTAGGACAGGGAATTTCCGTAGCTATTGGCGCAGCCGAAACAAAAAAACTGAACAACGACAATCACCTAATTTATACACTTTGCGGTGATGGCGAACTGCAGGAAGGCCAAAATTGGGAGGCCATCATGTATGCGGCAGCAAACCAAATTGACAATCTGATAGTTACGATAGACTTGAACGGGCAACAAATTGATGGATCTACAGAAAATGTGCTACCGATGGGAAATCTAGCCGGAAAATTTTCAGCATTCGGTTGGGATGTACTTTCTATTGAAAACGGAAACGACATGGCTGCTGTACTAGAAGGTCTGAAAGAAGCAAAATCACGTACGGGCAACAAAACACCTGTTTGCGTACTATTACATACCGTTATGGGCAACGGCGTAGACTTTATGATGCATACCCACGCATGGCACGGAAAGGCTCCTAACGACGAACAACTGGAATCAGCCTTAGCACAAAACCCAGAGACGTTGGGTGATTATTAAAAGAAGATTAATTAAAAGACTACCGCTCGCGCGGGCAATAGGATGAAAAAATACACAGACACAGGTAAAAAAGACACGCGATCAGGATTTGGTGCAGGGCTCACAGCCCTCGGGAAATCGAATGAAAATGTTGTAGCACTTTGTGCCGACTTAACCGGTTCGTTAAAAATGGACGCGTTTAAGGAGAATCACCCAGAGCGGTTTTTTCAGGTAGGGATTGCAGAAGCAAATATGATGGGGATGGCAGCAGGTATGACCATAGGCGGTAAAATTCCGTTTACGGGTACCTTCGCCAATTTCTCTACAGGACGCGTGTATGACCAAATTCGCCAGAGTATTGCATATAGCGGTAAGAATGTAAAAATATGTGCGTCGCATGCTGGGGTTACCCTTGGCGAAGACGGTGCCACGCATCAAATTTTAGAAGATATTGGCCTTATGAAAATGCTTCCTGGGATGACCGTGATCAACACTTGCGATTACAATCAAACCAAGGCAGCCACCTTGGCTATTGCTGAGCACGACGGACCTGTTTACTTGCGCTTCGGAAGACCAAAAGTGGCTAATTTCACCCAAGAAGACGGCACTTTCGAGATTGGAAAAGCTGTTCATCTGCAAGAAGGAAGCGATGTTACGCTTATTGCAACGGGCCACCTTGTCTGGGAAGCCCTTCAAGCAGCCGAGCAGTTGCATGGCGAGGGAATTTCCGCAGAAGTACTAAACATACACACCATTAAACCGTTGGATGATGCCAGCATTATTGCCGCTGCTAAAAAAACAGGTTGTGTGGTTACTGCTGAAGAGCATAATTACTTGGGGGGTCTGGGCGAAAGTGTAGCTCGTGTATTAGCGTTACAACACCCAACACCGCAAGAATTTGTAGCGACAGATGATACTTTTGGTGAATCTGGAACTCCTGACGAGCTAATGGACAAATACGGCCTAAACGCTGAAGCTATTGTGAAAGCGGCTAAAAAAGCCATTGCCAGAAAATAAGAAGCCTTTCCTAAATCACATAAAAAAGCCTTGAAGTTTTGTGTTTCAAGGCTTTTTTAATGTTTTATAGCTACGATAACAATTAGCTGTCTTCGTCTAAGTGATCTGGAATCCCATCACCATCTTCGTCTGGTAAGGTGATATTCCCTTCGCTATCAATAATAATTTCATCGCGGGTAGGGCGGCCGTCACCATCGTCGTCTGCATCGTCAAAATTGGGTCGTTGGTCACCATCTGTATCGTCATCTTCTTCTAAACCGTTACCGTTGGGGTCTTCCATAAAAGTTGGCAAGCCGTCGTTGTCTTGGTCGCCTGTTTCCTTCGCGTACATTTGGAAGGTAAAAATTAGCTGAGAATATAAAGGTATGCTCGAGGTTGGCGGCGGATTTACATAATAGCCGAGACCCGACTGCATAAACACTGCTCCTACACCAAAATCTTCAAAAGAAACTGTTCCGTCAGGATTGGTAGTAAAAGTTGAAGCTGTTTCAAACTCAATCAACGCATCTTGAAGTCCGTTTACGATAAGAGTCATATCAAACTTTACCGGTGAAGAAGACGCATCAAAAACTTTACTATAAGGCTGCGCTGCCGTTTCTTCATTTATATAAGTACCCTCATAGGTAATGGTAGCAAGATCTCCAAATGTAGGTTTTTCACCTGCTCCTTCCAGTGCATCTAGGTAATACAACTTATAGCTCACACCGTCGGTCACCCTATCTTCAACGATTTTAGATGAAACCTGGGTCAATAATGGAATCTTATCAGCATTATCTCCAGCTATGGTATCAAATTTAATCTGAAAGTCGAAGTCGGCTGGCGGATTCGCAAATTCTTCATAATTATAAAAGTGCGTTCGTAAATATTCTTCGACTATAGCTGTGCTTAAAGGAGCTTCTTCACCCCTATCCCTTGCTGGAATAAAATTAGGATCGGTAGGATCGTCATCATTTCCGCAGGCTACAAGCGTAAGAAGTATGGCAAGTAATGGAATGTAATATATATTTTTTTTCATCATCAATTTTTCAGGTGCGCAAGATACAATTTTCCGTTATTTTTGTATGCTTAGTTAACGCAGAATTAAGGGCTTTTGTATGAGGGTAGACAAATATTTATGGTGCATTCGATATGTAAAGACTAGAAATATAGGAACACAGGCGTGTAAGAAAGGCGCTGTAAAAATTGGCGGAAGTACCGTAAAGGCTTCTAGAGACGTGTTTCCGGGTGATAGAATCAGTTTCAGAAAAAACCAAATCACCTATCAAATTGAAGTACTCGATTTGCCGCAGAGCCGGGTTGGAGCCAAGCTTGTAGACTTGTACCGAAGAGATGTAACGCCAAAAGAAGCGTTTGAGCAAACAGAATTATTAAAATATTCAAAAACGTATTACCGAAAAAAGGGTGTGGGCCGACCTACCAAAAAAGACCGTAGAGATATTGAAGACTATACTTCTTTGGGTGAAGAGGAATAATCTTAACTGTGTATCTTTGAAAAAAACTTCCCAATGGCAGATATAGAAACGATGATATTGAATAAAACCGAAATAGCCCATAAGATAAAACGTATGGCCTACCAGATCTATGAAGCAAATGTTTCGGAAGATGAAGTAATCATTGCGGGAATTCAGAGCAACGGATATGTTTTGGCCGAAAAATTGAAACGTGTGGTCGAGAAAATTTCTCCGCTAAAGGTAAAACTCTGCAAGGTGAAAATCAACAAAAAGGATCCACTGGCACCTATAACTACCAGTTTATCTGCTGAAAACTACACCAATGGAAGTTTGATATTGGTAGACGATGTGTTACACTCTGGTACTACCTTAATATATGCTGTGAAACATTTTTTGAATGTACCGCTAAAACAATTTAAAACGGCTGTGTTGGTAGACCGAAATCATAAAAAATACCCTGTAAAAGCAGACTTTAAAGGAATTTCATTGTCGACATCTATCAGTGAAAATGTTTCAGTTATTTTTGAGAGGGGTAATGATCGGGCTATTTTAGAATAGTTCTAGTACTATTTCAGAAACCACCTCGTCTACTTGCGAATTTGCATTCACTTTTAATTTTGCCTGTAAGTAGTAAAAATTTCGTTCAAATAAGTGTTTTCGAATAAACTCATTCAGGTCCTTTTTATTTTCTAGATGCGAAATAAGAGGCCTGTGCTGCTTTTCGGGAAAGAGGCGATTTGTTAAAGTTTCAACACCAACATTCAAAAACACACTTACTACGTCTTCTGTTTTATTGAGCGCTTCCATCACAGCACCATAACAAGGAGTTCCACCTCCTGTAGCCAATACGAAGGAATGATCATCCTCTAGAAGCTGCTGTAAGATTTCCTGTTCTTTTTTTCGAAAGAAAATTTCACCCTTGGTATTAAAAATCTGTGGTATTTCCATCCCGACAGTCTCAGAAATTACGGTGTCCAGATCTATGAATGTAGTAGAGAGCACTTTAGCAAGGCGGCGACCTACGGCAGATTTCCCACTGCCCATATACCCGATGAGAATGATTTTCATATCCACAAAAATAACCAATTTGAAAAGGTGGGGCGGTTTAAATAAAAAAGAAAAATTTTCTTGACAATAGCTTTGAATTATTAATTTAATGATAGTATATTTGCACCCGCTTAAGGGAAATAAAAACACCTTTTCGAATTGAAATTATGACTTGGTAGCTCAGTTGGTAGAGCACCTCCCTTTTAAGGAGGTGGTCCTGGGTTCGAGCCCCAGCCAAGTCACAAATTTATTGATATATTGGTTTTGGGCGAGAAGTTTATCCTGAGCAGGCGACGCAGGAGCATAGCCGAAGGGAGCCCCAGCCAAGTCACAAAAATTGTAATAACGCTGTTGGGCGAGAAGTTTATCCTGAGCGTGTGACGCAGGAGCACAGTCGAAGGGAGCCCCAGCCAAGTCACAAGAAGTACTGCCCATAGCGGTACTTTTTTGTTTTTGAACTTTTTGTAAAGATCAACTACCCGGGTGCTGAAATTGGTAGACAGGCACGGTTGAGGGCCGTGTGCACTAGTTGCGTGTGGGTTCAAGTCCCATCCCGGGTACCATAAACCATCTCATAAGAGGTGGTTTTTTAGTTTTATATGACAGCCTTATAATTACCGCCCTCTTATTTTTGTGCATTCTAATTACTTAAATGGTATCTTTGGGGAGCAATAGCCCAGTTTAGAATGCTTGTGAAAACCAAATTCAGTATTAAAGATCTCGAGAACCTCAGCGGTATCAAGGCGCATACTATACGTATTTGGGAAAAGCGGTATGGGGTGTTAGAGCCGTCTAGAACAGACACGAACATTCGCACCTATTCACTCGAAAATTTAAAACATTTACTGAATATTTCCTTCTTGTACGAGCATGGATATAAGATTTCAAAAATTGCAAAACTTTCAAAAAAAGAACTATGTGGCTTAATCACCGAAATGGCAGTAGTGCATGAAGAACAACATGCCATCCATCAGCTAAAAGGTGCCATGTTTCAGTTTGATCAACAACTGTTTGCCAATACCTACCACGCTTTATTAAAAACAAAAGATTTCCCAGAAATCTTTACAAGTATTTTTATACCGCTACTCACCGATATTGGGTTTTTATGGCAAGTTGGTACTATAGACCCTTGTCACGAGCGTTTTGTTTCTGAAATGGTGAAGCAAAAGATTATCGTGAACATTGAAAAATTATACACCGAGCGCGCATTACAAAAACCGCCCTCTTTTGCTCTTTTCCTACCGCATAAGGAAATTCATGATATCGGCCTTATGTATGCAAATTACCTATGCATTAGCAAGGGAATAAACACCATTTACTTAGGAACAAATATTTCAATTACAGGTTTAAAAGAAATTGTAAACCATCATCATAATATCACATTTCTCACCTACCTCACAGTAGTGCCCTCAGATGGTACCGTTGGGCAATTTTGCAAAAAATTTAATGCTGAGTTTGGAAAAAATAAGACATACGATCTTTGGCTCTGCGGAAGTAAAATAAAGGATGCCAATCGTACCGAAATTCCTTCTAACGTATCATTACTTCATACCATACCAGATTTGGAGACCGCACTTGAAACTCTTAAAAATTAGCCAAATTTGAAGCAGTGCGACTTTTTTGTTCAAAAAATATATAAATTTGTTAAACAATAATGGGACAAAAAATTGCAATCATAGGTTCTGGCTTTTCCTCATTGGCAGCCGCGTCATATCTCGCCCAAGGAGGTCATGAGGTGACCATATACGAGAAAAACAGCACTGTTGGCGGGCGGGCAAGACAGTTAAAAAAAGACGGCTTTGTCTTCGATATCGGACCAACCTGGTACTGGATGCCAGATGTATTTGAACGATTTTTTGGAGACTTCGGTAAAAAACCATCAGATTATTATGAATTGATAAAACTTGGGCCAGCATATTCAGTTTATTTTGGCGAAAATGATTTTATTACCATAGAAGATACGCTTGAAAAAATATGCGCTGCCTTTGAAGCAGAAGAACCTGGAAGTTCTATTCAACTTAAAATATTTATTGCCGAAGCTCAAAACAACTACGAAATTGCCATTAAAGATTTGGTATACCGTCCAGGAGTTTCTCCATTAGAATTGGTGACACCTGTTACGATGAAAAAAATTGGGCAGTTTTTTAGCACCATCAGTAAACAGGTCAGAAAAAAGTTTGAGAATCCGCGCTTGGTATCCATCCTCGAATTTCCTGTATTGTTTTTGGGTGCAAAACCTTCAAATACACCGGCTTTCTATAGTTTTATGAATTATGCAGATTTCGGTCTAGGTACTTTTCATCCAAAAGACGGAATGTATTCTGTAATTGAAGGCATGAAACAATTGGCTTTGAGTTTGGGAGTAACGATTCAAACCGATCAAAATGTAGAAAAAATCAATGTCGAGCAGGGGCATGCAACCTCCTTAGTTAGCAATGGGCAGCATATTTCCGCAGACATCATCTTAAGTGGTGCAGATTATCATCATACCGAAACCTTACTTCCAACGAAATACAGACAATATTCTGAAAATTATTGGGAAAACAGAACATTTGCCCCTTCTGCATTACTCTTTTATGTAGGCTTCGATAAAAAAATAGAGAATGTAGAGCACCATACCTTATTCTTTGATGTCGATTTTGAAGCTCATGCCTATACGATTTATGATGAGCCATCATGGCCTGAAAATCCGTTGTTTTATGCAAGCTTCCCCTCTAAAACCGACAAGCATTGTGCCCCTGACGGAAAAGAAGCTGGTATCTTTTTAATTCCTTTGGCACCCGGTATAGAAGATACAGAAGCCATTCGGGAGCAATATTTCGATAAAATTATGACACGCTTTGAGTATCTCACCAACCAAAAAGTGAGAAATTTCGTTATATTTAATGAATCGTTTTGCATCAATGATTTTGTAGCAGATTACAACTCATATAAAGGGAATGCATACGGTTTGGCGAACACCTTGTTACAGACCGCATTCTTGCGACCTAAGTTGAAAAGTAAAAAGGTTAAAAATTTATATTTTACCGGTCAGTTATCTGTCCCGGGGCCTGGCGTACCACCCTCATTGATATCAGGAAAATTGGTGGCCAGTTTAATTGAAAAACATTTAAATTGAAAGAACTTTTTGACATAGTATCACAACGTTGTAGCAAGGAAGTTACCAATGCCTACAGCACCTCTTTTTCGTTGGCTACAAAAATGTTGGCCCCCAGTATTAGACAAGATATCTACAACATCTATGGGTTTGTACGTTTTGCAGACGAAATTGTAGATACCTTCCACGATTATGATAAAGCTTCACTTTTTAACCGGTTTGAAGAAGACTTAGACCGCGCGCTGGCAGAAAAAATAAGTTTAAACCCTATTTTAAATTCATTTCAGCATACGTTTCACCAATACGGAATAGACCGCTCCCTTGTTAATTCGTTCATGAAAAGCATGCGCCTAGATTTAAGTAAGTCTGAATACCTAACCGAAGAAGAATACAAAGATTATATTTATGGGTCTGCAGATGTTGTTGGGTTGATGTGCCTCAAAGTATTTGTAAAGGGAAATGATGAAAAATACAATCTTTTAAAAAAATCGGCTATGCATTTGGGGTCTGCATTCCAGAAAGTAAACTTTTTACGTGACCTCAAAGAAGATTATGAGGGCTTAAGCCGCACGTACTTTCCTAATACGAACCTAAATGAATTGGATGAAGCCTCTAAACAACGTATTATAGATGACATTCAGGGGGATTTTAAATTAGGGTATGAAGGTATCTTGCAATTGCCCACTGAAGCAAAATTTGGTGTATTTATGGCTTATCGATATTATAGAAAGTTATTGAAAAAACTGGCAAGCACTCCAGCACTCGAGATCAAAAATTCACGCATCCGTGTACCGAACTATCAGAAATTCGGTCTCCTAACGCGAAGCTACGTGAAATACCAATTAAAACTTGTACGTTAAGTTATGGCGATTCTTCTTTGGATACTGATTTTCTTAACCACCTTTTGTATCATGGAATTTATGGCGTGGTTTACACATAAATATGTGATGCATGGATTTTTATGGAGTTTACATAAAGATCACCATAAAAAAGATCACGACAGCTGGTGGGAACGAAACGATTTCTTCTTTATTTTTTATGCTGCGGTGAGCATTGGTTGTTTTATAGGTTGGCAATATTATGGGTTTTGGGCTGGTTTGCCCATCGGACTCGGAATCTTTGCCTACGGAGTGACGTATTTCATGGTGCATGATATTTTTATACACCAACGTTTCAAATTATTCCGGAACGCCAATAATTGGTACGCCAAAGGAATTAGAAGAGCGCATAAAATTCACCACAAACACTTAGGAAAAGATAAAGGTGAATGCTACGGCATGCTATTTCCGCCATTGAAATATTTCAAAAAATAACCTATGGAGTACCTCTATCTTTGGTTAAACCTGGGGTCTTTTATCATTCCTTTTCTGTTCAGTTTTCACCCGCGACTTCAATTTTACAAAAGATGGAAAGGCTTTTTTATTGGCATATTGGTCATGATGGCCATCTTTATCCCTTGGGACGTACTCTTTACCAATAATGGTTTTTGGGGATTTAACGACGATTATATTACAGGTTATAAATTGCTGAACTTACCCATTGAAGAATGGTTGTTCTTTTTTTGTATTCCCTATGCCTGTATCTTCACTCATTATGCACTTCTTGAGCTAAACCCGAAGTTTCAATTTTCCAAAAAAGTCGTGAATATAGTGTATATAGTACTGGTATCGGTTCTTATAATTACACTGTGGTATAACTACAATAAATGGTATCCGTTAGTAAATTTCCTCTATGTATTGATTCCCCTGGGACTAGCCTACAACTACTTTAGGCCATTGTTACAATCATTTTTTGCAACCTATCTTATCATCTTGATTCCCTTCTTTATCGTGAATGGAATTCTAACTGGAACCGGGATTGAAGAACCTGTAGTTTGGTATAACAACACCGAAAATTTAGGTATACGATTACTCACCATCCCAATAGAAGATACTATTTACAATTTGGGAATGTTGCTTACTGTGTTGCTTTGTACAGAATATTTCAACAAAAAAACTTCAGCGCGAGGTTAAAAGTTGGTAGTTGGTAGTTGGTAGTTGGTAGTTGGTAGTTGGTAGTTGGTAGTAAAAATAAAAATACCTGAACTTTAGTTAATTTAGTTAGCTGAGATGTTAGTTTCCTACTTCGCTCAAGAATTTAATTCGGTAGAGGCGTAATTCTTCCACATCGTAGTCGCCATCAAATTCATTCATGGCTTCTTCAATATTGTCGGTTTCAGCTTCTAAGAAATATTCATGTAACTCTTCTTGTTGGTCTTCATCTAAGGTTTCATCTACCCAATAGCTAATATTCAACTTAGTACCGCTATATACTATCGCTTCCATTTCGTCGATAAGCGCATCCATCTCGATTCCTTTTGCCGAAGCAATATCATCTAAGGCCAGTTTTCTATCTACGTTTTGAATAATATAGAGTTTGAGTCCGCTGTTGCTACCCGTAGACTTTACTACAAAATCGTCTGGGCGAGAAATATCATTTTCTTCCACATAGTTGCTGATGAGTGAAATAAAAGAGCTTCCGTATTTTTTTGCCTTTCCTTCACCTACCCCGTGTACATTGGCCAGTTCTTCTAAGGTAATTGGATATTTCAGCGCCATATCTTCAAGCGAAGGATCCTGAAAAATAACATAAGGCGGTAAATTCAGCTTGTCGGCTACCCTTTTTCGTTCAGATTTCAGCAACTGATAGAGTTTTTCATCTGCTACCGCTCCTCCTCCCTTTTGGTTTGTGATGATCGCATCATCATTCGCTTCTTTGTACGAATGGTCTTCAGTCATCATAAAGCTTTCTGGCTTCTGTAAGAAATCTTTCCCCTTTTGGGTTATTTTAATTACCCCGTAGGTTTCAATATCTTTTGAAAGCATTCCTGCCACTAAAACTTGGCGTAACAATGCCATCCAGTATTCTGGCTCTTGGTGGGCACCAATTCCGAAGAATTCTTGTTGGTCGGTACGGTGTGATTTTATCATGGCATTCACCTTTCCGATGAGTACATTTACCACTTCTTTGCTCTTGTATTGCTGGTTGGTTTCACTTACTACCTTCAACAACTTTACAACATCATCTTTAGCTTCGCGCTGTGTTTTGGGATTGCGCATATTATCGTCCATCTCACCACCTTCTCCCGTTTCATTGTCAAATTCTTCTCCGAAGTAGTGCAGTATAAACTTTCGTCTAGAAATAGAAGTTTCAGCAAAAGCAACCACTTCTTGCAGCAAGGCATGGCCAATTTCTTGTTCGGCCACAGGTTTCCCGCTCATGAACTTTTCTAACTTTTCGATGTCTTTGTAGCTATAAAATGCCAAACAGTATCCTTCGCCACCATCACGTCCTGCACGTCCAGTTTCTTGGTAATAACTCTCTATGCTCTTCGGAATGTCATTGTGTACCACAAACCGCACATCGGGTTTATCGATTCCCATACCGAAGGCGATGGTTGCTACCACCACATCGGCGTCTTCCATCAAGAACATATCCTGATGCTTTACACGTGTTTTAGCATCGAGCCCTGCGTGATACGGTATTGCCTTAATACCATTTACCTGAAGGGTTTGCGCAAGTTCTTCCACACGCTTTCTGCTCAAGCAATAAATGATACCGCTCTTACCCTCGTATTGTTTTACAAATCGAGTAATGTCTGCATCTACGTTTTTGGTTTTCGGCCTGATTTCGTAAAAAAGGTTGGGACGGTTAAAAGAGGCTTTAAACGTATTGGCATCTTGAATACCTAGATTTTTAAGAATATCTTCCTGAACTTTTGGCGTAGCCGTAGCGGTAAGTCCGATAATCGGGATATTATCTCCTATACGCTGAATGATTTTCCGAAGATTTCGATATTCAGGTCGAAAATCGTGGCCCCATTCGCTGATGCAATGGGCTTCATCTATGGCTACAAAAGAAATGGTTTGTTTCTGCAAAAATGATACATACTCTTCTTTGGTCAACGATTCGGGGGCAACATATAATAATTTCGTAACGCCATCTTCAATATCACCCATCACCCGTTTTACATCAGTTTTATTAAGCGAAGAGTTTAAAACATGGGCAATGCCCTCTTCCGAAGAAAGCGCACGCAGGGCATCCACTTGGTTTTTCATGAGAGCAATAAGGGGAGATACCACAATGGCAGTTCCTTCTTGCATTAAAGCAGGCAGTTGGTAGCATAACGACTTGCCGCCGCCAGTGGGCATGATAACGAAGGTATCGTCTTGTGCCAAAACACTTTTTACAACTTCTTCTTGAAGTCCTTTGAATTTTGAGAAGCCAAAGTACTGCTTTAGTGCTGCGTATAAATCAAATTCAGCCACGCTGCTTTTTTATAATTAAGGTGTTCTTTGTTTTTGGTTTGAATTATAATTGCGTAAACAGGGGAACAATTGTAATTTTGCAACCATTATGGTAAAACTGTATCTATTACCTGTATATTGTGGCCGTTGGGCTTTCACCCTATTGCCAATTTAAATATACTAATTTCTGAAACAGTTGCAAACTTATTAATGAGCAAATTTTGAATAGAACCTCACAAATTATAGCGGTTGCCAAGCAAACAATTGAAACCGAAAGCAAGGCAATCATGCATTTGGCACAACTAGTAAATGAAGAATTCGCGCAAGCGGTAGAAGCTATCTACCATTCGAAAGGTCGTGTAGTGATTACCGGCATCGGAAAAAGTGCGAACATCGCAACCAAAATTGTGGCCACCTTAAACTCTACCGGCACCCCTGCCATTTTTATGCATGCAGCAGATGCCATTCACGGTGATTTGGGGACTATTTTAAAAGACGATGTGGTGATTTGTATCTCTAAAAGCGGAAATACCCCAGAAATAAAAGTACTTGTGCCACTTATTAAAGGCCGCGGAAACACCTTATTAGCCATTACTTCCAATCGTGAATCATTTTTAGGAGTACAAGCAAATTACGTGTTGCATGCGTATGTTGAAAAAGAAGCTTGCCCCAACAATCTTGCACCAACAACCAGTACCACAGCCCAGTTAGTAATTGGCGACGCACTCGCTATGGCGCTGTTAGATCTTCGCGGATTCTCAAGTAAAGATTTTGCACGTTTCCACCCAGGAGGTTCTTTGGGTAAAAAATTATATTTACGTGTTAGTGATCTTACTTCATTGAACGAACGCCCAGAGGTACATCCCGATACCGATGTTAAAAATGTGATTGTTGAGATTTCTGAAAAATTATTGGGTGTGACTGCCGTGGTTGAAAACCATAAAATTGTTGGTATTATCACCGATGGAGATTTACGTAGAATGCTTACCAAAGAAGAAAGTATCACGGGTTTAACCGCAAAAGACATCATGACTGCCAACCCAAAGCGAATTAACAACGACGCTATGGCAGTTGAAGCAATGGAATTAATGGACAAACACGGTATCACGCAAATTCTCGCTGAAGAAAACGGTCGGTATTGCGGTGTTGTTCATATCCACAACTTGACCAAAGAAGGCATTATTTAATGGCCAGAACAAAAAATACAGATCCGGGCAAAGAGATGTCATTTTTAGACCATCTCGAAGAATTGCGTTGGCATCTCATACGTTCAACCATTGCGGTTGTGCTTGCGGGTACTGCAGCATTCCTGTTTAAAGAACTCATTTTTGAAGGAATCATCTTTGCGCCTAAACGGGCCGATTTCCCGACCTATCAAATTTTGTGCAAAGCCGCACGTTTTATAGGCTTTGAAGAGAGTTTCTGCTTTACTGAACTTCCATTCAGGGTGCAGAGTAGAACCATGGCCGGACAGTTTTCTGCCCATATTTGGACTTCCATCACTGCCGGATTTATTGTGGCGTTTCCGTATGTGCTCTATGAGTTCTGGCGCTTTATAAGCCCAGGTTTGAGAACGAATGAACGTAAAAGCTCACGCGGATTCATCATTGTGGCTTCCCTCCTATTTTTTATCGGAGTTCTGTTTGGCTACTATGTAATTACACCGCTTTCTATGAATTTCTTGGGCAGCTACCAAGTAAGTGAACAGGTGTTCAACGACTTCGATTTGAGTAGCTATATTGGCCTTGTTCGTGCGTGTGCACTGTCTGCCGGGCTTATTTTTGAACTACCCATCATCATTTATTTTCTGACCAAAATTGGCGTGGTCACCCCCCAATTTTTGAAAAAATACCGAAAATTTGCACTGGTGATCGTACTGATTATTTCTGCTATCATTACACCGCCAGACATTGCCAGCCAAGTGATTGTAGCCGTTCCGGTGGTTATTTTATATGAAATCAGCATCATTATCGCAAAAGTGGTGGTGCGCAACCAAAAAAGAAAATTAAAAGCCCATGGCAAACCAAGTTGAAGAATTTAATGCCTACCGTTCAAAAATGAACGAAAAGATGATGGCCGACAATAACAAAATTGTAAAGCGCATCTTTAATCTCGATACCAATGCCTTTGCTGAAGGCGCCCTTCCGAAGAAAACAAAAGAACTATTAGGATTGGGAAACAGTTTGGTCTTGCGCTGTGACGACTGTGTAAAATACCATTTAGAGGCTTGCTACAAGCTCAATATTTCAAAAGAAGAAGTGGTAGAAGCCCTGAGTATTTCTTTGTTAATAGGTGGCACGATTGTGATTCCACACTTACGCCGTGCGTTCGAATATTGGGAAGCCTTAGAAGCAACTGTTTCGTAATTTTTACTTCGAAAAATTTAGCTGTACTTTTAACGTTCTAGAACAAACAGTGGCGCAACAATTAAAATTTTGCAATGCGGAAGCGAACGTCACGCTGTCACACAGGAAAATATCATGAAATTAAAAGCCGAAAATCTTGTAAAATCGTATAAGGGGCGTAATGTCGTAAAAGGCATCACGGTTGAAGTAAACCAAGGAGAAATTGTCGGACTCCTAGGTCCTAACGGAGCTGGGAAAACAACCTCTTTCTACATGATTGTGGGCTTAATTAAGCCCAACGGCGGGAAAATTTTTCTGGAAGGTACCGAAATCACCAAATACCCCATGTACAAGCGAGCGCAAAACGGTATCGGGTATTTGGCACAAGAGGCTTCGGTGTTCCGAAAATTAAGTATTGAAGACAACATTTTAAGTGTACTACAACTTACCAAGCTCTCCAAAAAAGAGCAGGAATTAAAAATGGAGTCGCTCATCGAAGAATTTGGTTTGGGGCATATCCGTAAAAGTCGTGGTGATCTTTTAAGCGGTGGCGAAAGACGACGTACCGAAATTGCACGCGCTTTGGCTACAGACCCACATTTTATACTACTAGACGAGCCCTTTGCAGGAGTAGACCCTGTCGCGGTTGAAGACATTCAGCGTATTGTGGCGCAACTAAAAAACAAGAATATCGGGATTCTCATTACAGACCATAATGTTCAGGAAACCTTGGCCATTACAGACCGCACATACCTTATGTTTGAAGGAAGTATCTTAAAACATGGCGAACCAGAAGAACTGGCCAATGACGAAATGGTGCGAAAAGTATATTTGGGGCAAAACTTCGAGCTTCGTAAAAAGAAATTAAATTTTTAGAATTTTAAGGATACCACTATCCCCTAGCTAGGCTTCAGTATTTAACTCAATTAGGCTTCCAGAAAAGAGAAAGTAGGATATAGACTCCTAGAATAACGGGTATGGCGATAAACTTCAGCAAAACAATTGCTAGCATACAAATTGCCAAAAATACATACCGAATAGCATTCGTTTTTAAATCCCAAGTTTTAAACTTCAGCGCAAAAAGTGGTAGTTCAGCATTCATCAAGACACATCCCAAGAGCGTGATTCCTGTAAGTGTATACGGATTCAAAATAAATTGTTCGGCCAAAGCAGACCATTGAAATGCCAAAATAAGTGGTAAACTGAGCACGAGCAATGCCGTTGCTGGCGTTGGCAAGCCTATAAAACTAGTAGTTTGCCGGGTATCTACATTAAATTTTGCCAAACGATACGCTGCCCCTACCGCAATTAGCAATCCGATAAACGGTATAAATTGATGCCAGCCAACATTCCAACCCTCGGTAACGAATAAATCGGTCATGACCAATGGTGCCCCATTTAAACTTTCAGAAAAAAGTTGTACCATAACCATGGCAGGAGCTACGCCGCTGGTTATCATATCTGCCAAAGAGTCTAATTGAAGTCCTACTTCGCTCTGTGCATTCAGTAAGCGGGCGGCCAAGCCATCAAAAAAGTCGAAAAAGATTCCTGTAAAAACAAAATACGACGCCGTTACCAAATCGCCAGAAATAGCAAAAAATATGGCCACACAGCCACATAATAGGTTTAGTGAGGTAATTAGGTTAGGAATCTGTTTCAGCATAATAAAATTGGGTTACGTGTAAAAATAAGAAAGTATTTCCGTCTAAGCCCAATATGGCACAATATCTGGTCAAAATAATAGTTTAGTATTCTGTAAAATAATGAGATATTTGCTGAAATTTTATCACTTGAAAAAGTACCTGATCCTCGCCTTATTCCTATTGGCTTTATCGGTAAATGCGCAGACCGTTCGTAAATATTCAAACGAATTTATGAACATTGGCGTAGATGCTGCTGCTTTCGGTATGTCTAATGCCGTGGTTGCCTCTACGAATGATGTGAACAGTGGGTATTGGAATCCGGCGGGCTTGGTGGGCCTAGAAGACAATCAATTGTCGCTGATGCACGCTTCTTACTTTGCCAACATTGCCAATTACGATTACGCAGGATTTGCCATGCCGTTAGACAAACAAAGTGCGGTGGCGCTTTCTATTATTCGCTTTGGGGTTGATGACATCCTGAATACGACACAGCTTATTGATGAACAAGGAAATATAGACTACAACCGTATCAGCCTGTTCTCTACAGCAGATTACGGGGTAACGTTTTCGTACGCACGTGAACTCCCCTTAGACGGCTTGAATGTTGGGGTAAACGCAAAAGTCATTCGACGGATTATAGGTGATTTTGCTTCTTCTTGGGGTTTTGGTCTCGATGCAGGGGTACAATTCACTACCGGAAATTGGAATTTTGGAGTGATGGCACGCGACATTACGACTACGTTTAATGCATGGGCGATAGACGAAGAACAATTTGCAACCATCCAAAATGCGGTAGAGGGGCAAAACCAAGAGTTACCTGAAACTACTGAAATTACCATTCCGAAATTACAGATAGGTGCTTCCAAAAAATTTGTATTTCATTACGATTATGTGCTCTTAGCTGAAGCAGACCTTAACTTTCGCTTTGCACAGACCAACGATATAATTTCAACCTCGTTTGCAAGTATCGACCCAGCACTAGGATTGCAATTTGGGTACATAGACATGGTATTTGTTCGGGCCGGTGTTGGAAATTTCCAAAACATACAACAATTGGACGGTAGTGATTCTGTAGGCTTCCAGCCCAATATTGGTGTAGGATTCAAATACAAAGGGATTCAGGTTGATTACGCCCTTACCGATATAGGTGATCAAAGTGCCGCCCTCTATTCTAACGTATTCTCATTAAAATTAGACTGGAGTATTTTTAGGTAAATACCCTAAAATTTGAATGACGTGCAAGAAGAATTTGTATTTTGCACCCACAAAACCGTAAGCTTTGTTCCGTAACCTGTTCTTCTTTCTATTTGCGCTAAGCACAATGATGCTACAGGCACAATACGTTCCCCTTTCCGAAGCAGCAAAAGTGAGCATCCTCACTATGGGTCCGGGAGATAATCTTTATGACAAATTTGGCCATAGTGCATTCAGAATTGAAGACCCTACACGTGGTTTTGACGCGGTTTATAACTATGGAGTATACGATTTTGATACGCCAAATTTCTATACCAAATTCGCCCAAGGAAAACTTTTATACAAACTTGAAGGTGTTAATTCACAACCATTTATAGATCATTACATCGCACAGAATCGATGGATTAAACAACAGGAGCTCGATCTTTCGTATTCTGAAAAACAAGAACTTTTTACCTTCTTGAACAACAACCTAAAGCCAAAGAATAAATACTATAAATACGACTTCTTCTATGATAACTGTGCGACTAAGATAAGAGATGTGCTTGTGAATGTGTTGGGAGACGACATCATTTATACAGCCGATTTCACTTCGGAAGACAAAACGTTTCGAGAGCTGATACAACAAAATGTACACTGGAACACTTGGGGAAGTGTTGGCATGGACGTAGCCATTGGTGCTGTTACTGATAAAAAAGCGACTACTTGGCAATATCAATTTTTACCAGATTATGTGTTTCTGGCCACAGCAACTGCAGACTTAAAGCAGAATAACGGTATACAGCCCTTAGTGGCCAATACAGAAACTATTTACGAAGCAACTAAGAAGCCTCCAACTAGCGACTTTTTAACGAGTCCGCTCTTTATATTTATCCTCTTGGCACTAGCCATAATTGGTTATACCTATCGAGATGCCAAACGCCATGTGCGCAGCAGAGCGCTTGACGTGCTTATTTTTGGGGTCACTGGTTGTATAGGAGTCATTTTATGTCTGTTGTGGTTTGCCACAGACCATAGCGCCACAGCCAATAACTACAATTTGTTGTGGGCCTTCCCTTTTAACTTGCTGATTGCTTTTTTTATAGGGAAATCGCGACCTAAAGTTTGGGTGCGTAGGTATGTTCTATTTTTGGTATTGCTACTCGTGTTACTGGTAATGCATTGGTTTACGGGGGTGCAAGAATTCGCTTATGCTTTTATCCCATTGTTTGTAGCTCTTGCCATACGTTTTGTATATTTAATACGCGTGTTGAAAGATTAACGATTTCGGCAGTAGTTAGTCACATTTGTATTATTGCCCTCGGAAAAAGATAATGGTGCTCAAGGTCTTAATTACAATACTGATGTCTAAGAACAAGCTTCTTCGCTTTATATAATACAGGTCGTATTGCAACTTTTCTAACGCATCTTCTTCACTCATCCCGTACTTGGCGTTTACCTGTGCCCAGCCAGTTACTCCGGGTTTTACGATGTGACGGATTTCATAAAAAGGAATTTTCTTAGATAAGTCGGCTACAAAAACAGGGCGTTCAGGACGTGGCCCAATCACACTCATATCGCCCATTATAACGTTTATAAACTGTGGGATTTCATCAAAGCGAGAACGTCTTAAAAAGCGTCCAAATTTGGTAACACGCGTATCTTTTTTGGCTGCAAACTGGGCACCATCTTTTTCAGCATTAATAATCATACTACGAAGTTTGAATATTTTAAAAGGTTTTCCGTTTTTACCCACGCGAATCTGGGTATAAAAAATAGGTCCTCTGTTTGCACACAGATTCCCTATAAGAATTACAGGAGATATAATGAGGCCGAAAACGAGGCCCAAAATTGAAAAAAGTAAATCTAAGATGCGGTGAAAAAATAAATAGAGTTTATTCTGGTTACTCCTGCTGAACGGAAAATAGCGGTAAAAATCGCGCTCTACGTGTTGCACCGGGATTCGGTGGGTAATTTCTTCGTAAACCTGAGTATATTCCCGGATAGGCACCCCCTTTTCTAATAATGAAACCAACTGATTGTTTAGCGCGATGGTCATGGCCTGTGCTTCTGGTGTAGCAACAACAATTTCTGAAATATGATGGGTTGCAACCGTTTCTGCTATATTTTCGCTAGAATACCGCTGTAGCTCGTAAGGTAATTCGAAGTTCTCCTTCTTTTGGTCGAAATCGATAAATCCCACAATCTTATAGTTGGGATCAGATTTTTGCAGCGCTTCCAGAATCGGAACCACGGTTTTCGAATCTGTAATCAGCAACACACGTTTAAAAAATCTTGGCGCAGAGATTAGAACAATGTAAGCGTATCTCCATAAGAACAGTGCTATATTTATCGATAAGAAAAAGTAAATGATCTGCATCCTGTTGGTAGGAAGCTCTGGCGTATAAAAAGGTGTAAGAAGGTAGAATAAAACGGTTACAGAAGAAGTAAGTATGATGTTCTGAACAACAATTTCAAATTTTGCTGCTTTCTGTAAGTTGTACAGTTCAAAAATGGTTGCGAATACGGTGAGGTACAATGCGAGAACTATAGACCAAACCCACCTACTACCATCAATTCTAAAATAATCGAAGTTAAATACCATTCCCACTACGTACAACAGCGATAACACGCTAGCAATATCGAAGATGCGCAGCAAGACTTTACGTTCAGAAATATCAAAATGTATATTCGATTTCTGGGACATGCGATGGTTGGTTTGGGGAGTTAAAAGTAGTTATTTATTGGGATAAAAGCGAAATCCATTGCTGTTTTACTTGCTGCCAATCAAATTGTTCGACTTTCTGTCGAGCGTTTTTAGCGATGCTTCTTGCCTTTTCTTCCTGCTTGCAGAGATCTGTTATAGCATCTGCAAAAGCTTTCGCATCATTCGGAGGAACTAAAACACCAGTCTTTCCAGATTCAATTAAGTACGGGAGTCCGCCAACATTGGTCGAAACTACCGGTAACCCCAAAGCCATGGCTTCTATGACACTTACCGGTGTATTATCAAAGTTGGTGGTATTGATAAAAATATCGTGCACTTCAGAGTGGCGTATCCATTCGTCTTTAGGTAGTTTTCCAGTAAATTCTACAGAGATATCATATTTAGCAGCGATTTGTTTACAGGTTTCAAAAGTAGCATCATTTGTAGGACCCACCATTGTGAGCGATGCATCCACACCTTGATCTCGCAATATTTTTACAACTGAAATGGCCAATGTCGGATTGTAAATTTCAGCAAAAGAACGCACCCATAACAAGCGGGGTTTGATTTCCTTCCGAAGTAAAAAAGGATATTGTGAAATTTCTAATGTATTTGGAATATGAACCAGATTGGTATACCCTTCCGCAGAAAACGCTTCCATTAAATAGTGTGAAGGTGCTACATTTACTTTAGCATTTCCGAAGAGTCTTTTACACTGTGCCTTATTTTGTTGCAATCTGTTAGGTAAATTCCCCCCATGCAGTATTGGTATGTATGGTACTTTTTTCATTCTACAAATAAGAGCAGCATAGACCGCATACTGAAAATTAAGTGTGCTATAGGTATCGATAAGAACTATTTTGGAAGCCGAAGCATGGGTAATAACAGCGGCCATCATGTGTATAAAACGCATGATTTTATTCTTTTTATCTGAAACAGCAACTACAGAAAACCCCTCATTTTGTAAACGAGGACCCAAGAGATCTATGGCGGTGGCGTTGCTACCCTTCTGTGCCAATTTGTTTCCTATGTACAGTATTTTCTTTTTTTCCATAGTTTATATTCAACAAAGATAGGCCATAAATAAAGGCGGGTGCAGCGATACGCATAGAAGAATGGGCGATGGTTAAAATCCAAAAGATAATAAAGGGGAAAAAATAAATGTTTTTTCTACCATTCATTTTTGATATGAGCGGTGCAAGTAATAAAATGAGCAACGCAATAATTCCGAAAGACCCATGTTCTGAAAGCATTCTGGAAACCTCATTATGGGAAGGAATTGTCGTATCTAGATTTTCTTCGTAATAAGATTTTGCTCTACCTACTCCAATTCCGTATAATGGGCTCTCAGTAAATGCTTGAAAATCGGCATCTATTAATTTGGCCCTTCCAGTTGTAACGTCAGACTTTTCTCTACCAAGAGCATCTTTGTTTGCATATCTGTTGGCTATGAGCCCGCCCGTTTGTAATACCGAGAACAACCAAATGGCTAGAACGCCTCCAGCTACTGCAATAATCCGGTACGACAGTTTAAATTTTGTACGAACATTTGAAAGAAAATATAAAATCACGGCAAATACGCCCATCATTGCAACAGCAACAAAAACGCCACCCCGAGAAAATGTTATGATTGCACGATGAGATAATGTCATGAGCCAAAACATCATCACCAGATGCACCAATTTATTCTTGTATGGGATCAAGAAGCGGCTAAATAATATAAATGCTCCCAAACCAAGGACCGTGGCTACTTGGTTGGGTCCAAATCCTCCAGAAGTTGCAGAAGTAGAAGCGGTACCTGTGATGACAGCTTGAATGTTGATATTATAGAAGTACACATAAATGGTCATTGAAATTATCGGGTACACCATAAAATTTAAGATGGAAAACATCTGTTTTAACGTCACCGTTCTTCCATAACAATACATAGCTGCCACGGTAAGACATATCGGGCCACTTAAATTAAACAGAATATTCTGCCTAAATTTATCATCATATTCTGTTTCAAGAAAAGAAACATAAACCCCCGGGAAGAGTAGTAAGAGGTATATAAAATACGTTAAAGAAGTACGTTTAAATCCTTGGTAAATCATCCCGATAACCAAAAACAAGATGACCATATACTTTCCCGTTTCATAAAAGAAATAGGCCTTGGTCATCCTAAAAAACACCTCTGCCCCTACCATATAAGCAGCCGCAATAAGGACTTCGCGTTGTTTGTCTGGTAATAGTACAATGCGATAGAGAAAGTAAGCTACTACAAACAGAAAATAGACAATCATTGCGGGCGTAAATGCTGTCGCCAACAAGCCTACGCCCACATGAAAGAGCACAAAGAACAGGGGATGGTTTACAATTTTGGTCGCGTTCAAAATGTGGAGCCTATTTTCAAGTTGCTATAATTTCGTTCAAGATACGGGAATTGTAATGTTCAAACGTGAATTTTGATGCAGTCGCATAGCCTTGGGCCGCTTTTTTTAATAATTCTAGTTTATTTGTCTGCTCAATTTCAACTAGAATATTCCTAAGTTCCTCGGCAGTAGTTGGTGTTACCACATACCCATTAGACTTATCAATATACTGCCCAATACTTGATACATTTGAAACAATAGGAATACATCCAAAATTCATCCCTTCGGCAATCACCTTCGGGAACCCCTCGGAAGCCGTGCTTGGCAACATCAAAAACTGACAATCTCGATACACATTAAATACTTTTTCACGCGGTAGAAATCCATGGAATATTGCTGGAATCTGGTATTCTGCACATTGTTTTTTATAATCTACCATCTGGTCACCATTTCCGATAAAATGAAGCGTTGCCACCATCGACTTGTTTTCGAATTTCGAAAATGCATCAATGATTCGTTGTACCCCCTTCGCATTGTCTAACCTACCCACAAAACAGAATGAAAAAGGACCGTCGTATTGCTTCTGTTTGATTACCGATATTCCTTCAGAGCGCTCAGAAATAGTAAGACACGGATTCTCAAAAGTGTAACAATGGGCAGGCTGGTCTTCCCAAGATCCGTTTATTGTCACCTTTCGGGACTGTTTTTTTAAAAAATGACGTTGCAGACGATAACCAAGGGGCGGATGCTCCTGATTCCAATTGCCGGCGTATTTATACCACCCCTTTTTCTTTGAAAACCAAGTAAGATATGGTACGAGATAAACACCCATGCCTGTAGGGGTTCGCAATTGGAATACATCCACTTTTTTAAGCGTATTGCGCACAACTGCTATTGTTTTTGGAGCTCGGGCTATCGTTTTTAGCTTACTTAAAAAAGACGTGCCTCCTGAAGGTGGTAACGGCACAAACGTAATGTTGTCATGCACATAGGGCAGTGAACTGGGTGGAGGGACACTGTTATGCAGTATAGCTACATGGTATATCTCGTTAAAATGGGATGCCAAATGATTCAGTTCGCTTACCGTAGGCCCCCAACCTACGATATCTCCACTTTTCGATTGGTAATGTTCAGTATGTGAAATTATAACCAATTTCATATTAGCGTAACATCGATTGAATGAATTCAATATCTTCCGAGTCTAAAATCTTGCGATAGGCTTCATTCGTACTCGTATTTATCTTCCAGCCTTCAAGTTTGTTGCGAAAGTTCTTAGAATACGAAACCCCGGTGAAACGGCAAATGGACTCGCATACTTTAGATGTATCCGCTACTAAATCTTCATATCTCACCGTTTGAAGTGAAAATCGCTCTAAATTACTTTTATCTTTTTGGAAACTTAAATATTTGTTGGTATAACCCTCAAGCAAAAAACGTTTGTCCAACGATTCAAAAACTTCGGGCTTATCTTTATAACCCCAACGCAGCTTATAGTATGAGGCAATAACTGCCAAAGGATCCCGATCAATCCATATCACCATTGGATTGTCAAATACGGCGGCTAAGGTTTGGTGTCTGGAATAGCCAGTTATCTTTGTCATAAATTTAGATTTCCCGCTACATCGATGGATTTTGTACAACACTCGTACAACTTCTTGTACCCTTTTAGCATCGATTTCTTTCAAGTCTACCTCATTAAATTCAGGTATATAATGCAACCAAAAGTTATATGCCTCCGATATTCTCGGAAACCCAGACTTTCCTCTATTCCATTTTTCAAAAGAATCAATTTCCTGCAAGCGATTAAAGTACGTAAGTTGGGGTATTTTCGGATATTTATTGACATAATTCGAAAGCCAACCAATATTTTCATGTAATGCAAGAATATTGCTCAAAAGAGTCGTTCCGCTTCTTCCTGGTCCATGGATAATAATTCCGTCCTTGAGTTTCATACGTTTCTCTTTATGATTGAAATATACCTTGGAATAATCTTATCCCAGCGAAAATTATCAGACCAAGTAATAGCATTCGTGCTAAAATGTTGATACCCGTTTAAAATTTTATCTAAGGCTTTTGCGAAAGCCTTCTCACAACTCGGTTCAATCGTAAAACCCGATACGCCTTGACAAATAGCATCTTCAAGCCCACAGCCTTTAGACCCGATTGCTGGAACTCCTAGGGCATTTGCCTCAAGTACCGCAATTCCAAACCCTTCTACATCTCCTGTTTGGGTTCGTTCACTTAGCATCACAAACACAGTAGCTTGCCCTAAAAGATTTATTTTTTCTTGTTCGGAAATCCTGCCATAAAAGGTACAGTATTCTTCTACATCTAACTGTTGGGCGAGCGCTAATAACTCTTTTTTATAGGTTGGAATTCCAACCATATGATAATGAATGTTTTTATACGTTCGTAATAATTTAGGTAAGTGCCGAATTACATTGTGTTGTCCTTTCCTCGGAGTGAGATTACCTACTGTAAGCAAGTTTATTCTTTCGCTCGATTCGCTTTTTCTAACAATTTTTTTTTCAGATTGTACTAATGAAAAACCGTTTGGAATTACAGTACATTTTTTAAGGTTTAGATCTGCTATCAGCGACTGGGTATAGGTAGATACGGCGACTACTTCTGTATTTCGTTTCAGGCTCCAACGTGTAAATTTTTGTAAAATGGCATTATTCAACAATAATTCACTGCCATGAATAATTGCAATAATTGGTTTACGGGTTAAAATGGAAAGTAATCCGCCGATCCATAGTGAAAATTTACCAGACACTATTACCAACTCACTATTTTTAGAAACTTTATACGAAGCGATAATTCGTTTTAAGTAAGTAAAAAATACTAATTTTTTTCGCGGTATTCGTACGGTTTTAAAGTTATTGCTCTCATCAAAATGTGCTTCTTCAGCACCTTTTACACTTCTCTGGTCTGCTATCACAGTTATATTTAATCCATTTTCGCTTAACGACTTAGCTAAATGTAACGCATGATTCCCTATTCCACCGGGTTGAGGGGGAAATTCTGAAGTGATCAAAAGAACGTTAATCGAGTTCACTTATTCTCGGACCTTCATTAATTTTTTGAGAAGCTTTGTTCCAAGATATGCATACTTGAACAGCTATGACAGGTAACAAAAATAGGGACAAAATAAGACCAAGAACCATCATTCCCTTATTTTTTTTAAATCGGTACGGTACAATGGATGGAGGTACCCTCTTTAAAATTGCAAACCAAGCATTGGTAGGTCCAAAATAAGACCTAAAAAAATAAAGCACACTAGGAATGGGTCTAGGAGCCACCCAATTTTTTGGTCTGAACGCATCCCAACTCCCCATTTGACGCAGCCCCCCTTCTCCAGCTTTAACATCGACACAGTAAGCAAACGGGTTGCTAACTGCGCGTATCCCTTGTTTGAAAGCACGTGCTCCAAATTCGCCATCCCCCATACGTTGCCTTTCATATTGTCGGTCAAATAGACCTATTTCCTTGAATACAGATTTGTATAACATTGCATTTCCTGTAGCAAATTGCGAAGCCACAGCAAAAAAACTTCGATTTTCGGGCATTTTGCTGCCTTCTGCAAAAAATACGCCAGCCGATATTTTGATATCGAAATAGTCTAAGCATCGAAGATGATTTTCTAACCATTGCTCAGGAACTCTAACATCGTCTTCAGATAGGGCGATAATGGCGCCTTTCGCATTCCTAATAGCAGTGTTCCTCGCTAGCCACAAGGCAGGCACTTCTTGCCTTAAAATATTAATACTAAGCTCAAATTGGTCATAAAATTTAGAGTTGAATGGATTTGACTGATCTACTACAACGATCTCAAAATTAGCGTACGTCTGCTTTTCGAAATCCTTTAAAACATCTGTCAGATAACGATATCTATTCAATGTTGGAATTACTACACTCACCAATGGTTTTTCTGAAATCAAATGTGATGCTTCCTTCCACGATGGATATTCTACATTGTTTTTCCAGTAGGGTTCGAAAGAAATATGGCGAGTTTTTACAAATGCTTCGATTTCCTTGATAGGATTGTTCAGAGATACCAAACGGACCAGCAATGTATAGACAACCCATATGGGATGGAAGTTTTTCCGTATAAACAAATACTCATCAAAAATTGGCACTCGTGCAAATGTAGTGTAGGTGTCAGTATTTCCTAAATATCCCTTATGTACAGCTTGCCAAGAAAGGTCATAATTAAGCGCTTCTTGGCTGCGGTATCTTGTCTCCTTATTTAAAGATGCCAATACAGGTTCAGGTAATGATTCTGGTATTGGAAAGATGGTACTGCCCTCTTTTCTTTTCAGTTGAAAGTAATGCACAGGCTGCAGAAATTGAAGAAAGGAGAATGGCAAAATATTTGTTTTTGGCGTTTGGGTATATTAGTGCAGTCAAATTAAGAATTACATGGTAAATATCTACAAATTATTCTTAGAATTCGATATGCCTGGCCTTTTAACTAAATCGACCTAATCTTTAGCGTTATTAAAAAAAGTTTCTGAAAATATCCGACTGAATTCAATAGCTCCCCGCTCATTTACATGAGTCTGGTCACTAAAGAGGTCTCGATCTTTCAGACTGTCTTTCAAATCGACATAATTAGGCAAATATGAGTATAGCGGACTTAAATCACCTTTAAAACCATATATAGGGGATGTAAAAAAATGTAATTCTATGTCATTTTCTTTGCAGAGCGCTATCACCTTTTTAAAATAGGGGTTTTCGGCTACAATCGGCTGATCTGCTATATAGGGGCGATCTTCAACTAAAAGTCCGCTTCTGGCTTTAAATCCCGCATTTTTTTCATAATCTACTCCCTTCCCCATCAAACTCGGCAATACATTTCTATACCCTAGCCTCGCCTCAGAACGCTGATATCTGTAAAACGGAACATAATATCCAAAAATATACGCACTTCCGAAATTTTCAAATATTTCATACTTATCGCGTTCTTGAAGATACGGAATCCATACCTGCTCACCCACAAGATCTGGGTCATCTTCGATATATTTAGAATCAACTTGTACAAAAACCTTTTTTGTATTTCGCACTTTTAGAAACTCTTCAAGCATCAAATAAATTTCAATACTTGTAAATGCATTTACACCCAGATTGAGTCCGTAAGCTCCGGTTTTTTCTTCCACAATTTTAGGATCTATATAATATTTGGCGCGGGATGACCCCAAAACTATGTAATCTACCTCTGCTTTTCCCTGCATGTCTCGAACCCACATGGCCTTATTTCGATACGCTCCATGGTTATAAACCCAAGTATAACCTACATCTAAAAACAACATGATGGCGAACAAGGTTAATAATAAAAACAATATGTACTTCCCAAATTTCTTCATTAGAATTGAAAATAGATAAAATCTTGAATATTAGAGAAGCTTCCAAATACAACAATTAGAGCAATTACAACAGCTACTCGCAGTAGTGAAAACTTTGATGAGTAAAGCGGAAATTCGACTTCCCTAGAAAACCATTCATAATATAATAAAATAGCCAATAACGGAATTAATTCGAACGAATACCGCTCAATGGATAACATGCTCATTTCGGTAGAAAATTCGGCAATCTTTATAATATATGCATTGGCGTGTTCAACAGAGTTAGCCCTAAAGTAAATCCACCCCAGACACACAATGGCGAATGTGAATAACATGGCTATACTTTCTCGAAGATTGGGTAAAAATCTTCCGTCAGCGGCGGTATCGGTATGCTTTCTGTTTCGGCCTGTTAATAACAACGGCACAAAGAAAAATGCATTGATTGCTCCCCAAACTATAAACGTCCAGTTGGCACCATGCCAAAAACCACTTACCAAAAAGATGATAAATACATTCCGTATCTGTTTTAATTGACTACCTCTACTTCCCCCCAACGGAATGTAAATATAGTCACGAAACCAAGTAGATAGCGATATGTGCCAACGTCTCCAAAATTCAGCAATATCACGTGAAAAATACGGATACCTAAAGTTGGTCATTAATTTAAAATTAAACAATCGTGCCGTTCCAATCGCAATATCGCTATAGCCAGAAAAGTCACCGTAAATCTGAAACGCAAAATAAACAGCTCCCAAAAGCAAGGTGGCGCTACTCAACGAGTCGTAATTACCGAAAATCTCGTTTACATATTGGGCACAATTATCTGCAATCACAATTTTTTTAAACAAGCCCCAAATAATCTGCTTGATTCCGATGATGGCCTGATCGGTATTGAAGCTGCGTTTCCGAAAAAACTGTGGTAATAAATTGGTAGCTCGCTCTATGGGACCAGCCACCAATTGTGGAAAAAATGACACAAAAGCTGTAAACGCAATGAGGTTTTTGGTAGGTTCTAATTTCTTGCGGTATACATCTATGGTATAACTTAAGGTCTGGAAAGTATAGAACGAAATCCCAACAGGGAGTATGATATCCAAACGGGACGCTTCAAAGGAAGTTCCAAAGAAAGAAAAAGCTTCTACAAAATTGTCCAGGAAAAAATTATAGTACTTAAAAAAGCCCAACAGCCCAATATTTACCAAAATACTTACCCCGAGCAATAACTTTCGGGAGCGTTTATTTTGAGCTGTACCCAATGCCCTGCCAATAGTATAATCGACCAGCGTACTAAACAATATCAAAAATAGAAAGCGCCAATCCCACCAGCCATAGAATACATAACTCGCCACAACCAACAATAAATTTTGCGCCTTGATGCTTTTATGAAACACAAACCAATAGAGTATAAAAACTATCGGAAGAAAAATGGCAAAATCAAACGAATTGAATAGCATAGTTCTGGTTAATGTGGCGTGTTAAAATAGGTTGTAAAAAATCCTCCCAAAGTTAGTTTTTCTTTCCAAAGGGCTCGATTCTCGGCGAGTAAATCTTCAAATTGCTGTGCCGAAAGCGATTCATGGAAGGCTGCTACCTTTTCTCCTACCCTATTTAGATCTTTGTAGTCTACCCAAACCACCTGCTTTTTCCAAGGTATGGTTTCTGCCAGCGGCAACAAACAATCGGTATTCACAAATACTGGAATTCTCCCCATGGCTAGGGTTTCGTAAAAACGAACTGAAAAATTTCCTGCGCCGCGCACACACACTACATAATCACTATCGCGCATATTCTCATAAAATTCAAGGGTAGTCTTTGCGCGCATTTCCGGAGTTGTAGCTCCAGCACGGTATTGTTTTCGGTAGATAAAATTGGTTGTTACGGTACTCGTTTTTTCTAGGGTACGCAAAATAGCCGCCCGTAGATAGGAGGTAGATAGCAGTTGTTGCGCTTGCCCTCTAGACATCCCTAATCTGCTACGAACATTACGAGCTGCCGTGTGCAACAGTTCTTTAGCAGCATTCAGCATACTTGCATTGGCCTGGCCACAAAAACCTACTACAGGCGTTTGATTGTGGAACCGATTAAAATGACCTTCCGTTTTAAATATTTTCTGCATGGGGTCTTCTACAAAAGCTGGCATTCCCACATGTGTTTCTGGCAACCAAGCTCGGTTACCGCTATGCCTAAAAACAATCACATTTTCAAAATCGGGGATACCCACTCCAAAATCGCCTACCATAAACGAAAGCACCTTTTTATTTACCGTACTTGCTTGTGCTATTATTTGCTTGGCGGTTGCCATCTTGTTTTCTGAACGATAAAAATTCCATGACATGGGCAACAGCACAAAATCGGCGTCCTGCATTACCTCAGCAAAATGCACGTCATTTTCTGAAATGTTATAAAGCGACATACGCTGGGCATCGGTAAAGGATTCTTTTTTTTCAAAAGGTTTTAGTAACGGAAATATATGTTGCCGTTTCGGATATACCTCGCCTGCTACAAACAACTTTATCATGTTCCTGTTTTGTAAAATGAAACAATACTTTTTTGTTGCTGTTCAATAGCAAAATACTTTTTAACCCGTTGCTTGGCTGCTTCGGAAACCGTCTTTTTTTCTGCTGCTGAAAGCGATAACACATATTCCAATTGAGTTGCCAAGGCAACTTCATTTTCTACCGGAAACAACCATCCTGTCTCATTGTGAACAATATTCTCTGGTAACCCGCCAACATCACTTGCTAGCACCAACTTCCCCATGGCTTGCGCCTCTAACACCGCGTTGCAGAAGCCTTCATTTAAACTTGGCTGTACATAAACGCTAGCGTGTTGTAATTTTTCTAAGGTTTCTCGATGTGTCAATTTTCCGTAGAAAAACACCACATCCTGCAATCCAGCTTCATGCACATGAAAGGTATAGCGTTCCTTTTCTTTTGGTTCGCCATCACCAATGATATAATAGGTCACTTCGTGACCCGCATCCCGAAGCAATTTTACAGCCGCAATGGCCGTATGCAACCCTTTAATCCAATTTAGTCTGGCGATGGTTACGATTTCCAAGGTATTTGAATTGGGTATTCCTCCCGATGGTAAGGAGTCTATTGCAACCGCTGGCGTAATGATCTCATAGGGTGTTTCAGCAGATAACCCATACGATTTTGCTTTGTTGTATAAATAGGTCGAAATACTGTGTACCTTATCTACATGCTTCCATACTAAACTATAGATTCCAGGATGTTTTAGCGGAAAGATATTCATATCAAAACCCCTAAAACTAACTCCCATTTTTGCGCCAATGGCCTTGGCTACACACTCACTACCAACTGCCATGGTAGCAAAGCCAAAATGCAACCAATCTAGTTTTGCCTTCAATATATGTGCATTCAAGTATACCTTTTTTAGTATTTCTGCGGTGGTTGTGCCTTCGTTACGCTCTAATTTTATAAATCGTTTTACCGTACCCAAATGAAGAAGTAATGATGTAAATACTACTCCCATTGCCAAGAGTTGCAGGGGCATAAGGCTGCGTACCTTGGGTGCTACCTCTACAGGACAAAGCGTAAATTCAGGTCGGTGCTTTTGCACAAACAGCGTCACTTTAAAACCCGCCGCTTGCAACCCCTTGATCTTTGAAGTGAAGAAGGTTTCAGAATAACCTGGAGTCTGGGATAGCACGATTCCAATATGCATGGTTAGGGTTGTTGGATGGGGTAAAAGTCGATTTCAAAAATATTTAAAATAGAATTGATAGCACCCAGTTCTTCAGGCAAAAAAATAATTTCTGAAGCATTCTTCCTTACAATCGTACTTTTTGGGTGGGTCTTACTAGACGGCTTGGTATATTCGTCTTTAATTGTCGCCAAAGGTTCTAAATTAAAATCGGTGCAAAGTGCCAAGAACTGGTTTATATCGTCCCGCAGCTGTTCGTAATACACCAATCGGTATTGTGCATTTTCTGCTTGCTGTAATCGCAGTGGGACCACATTTTCGATACACCAGCGCAGGGTCAGTCTTTCTAAATCGCCCAACTCCTGCCAAGCCTTCAAATTGAATTTATAATGCTCTTGGATTAGAGCTACCAGTGGCTTCTGACTCGCAAAATGTGATAAGTCATACAACCACGGAAATTTTACACGTTGTTGTGACTGCAACACGTCATACGGATTGCGAATGATGTGCAGCACTGGGATTTGAAAGGCCTTTTGTATGTAATGTGCCGAGAGGTTACAACGCACGAATTTGATCACAAATTTCTTCGGAATGATGGGCCAAAGGTGTCGTTTCCATTTTCTATTGCTATTTTGGGCAATCCAGTTACAATCTACACGGTTAGAAAACACATCGGTAAGGTATCGGTGTCCTTCTTCAAAGCCCTCCTTTTGTGTTACAAAACGGTCGCTCAACAAATGACCGCGCGGCGTTTGAAACTCGTGGTCTGGCTCGAACAACATTCGGTATCGATGCTGCTTGCCAATGGTTTCTGCCAACCAACTGGTTCCGCTTCGTGCAGAGCCTACAATGATGATATGTTGCTTAAAACGTCCCATTTATTTTTTTGCAAGTTGTTGGTAAAGTTCAGAATATGCATTCACTTCTTTTGTTATGCTGAAATTTTCTTCGATGCGTTCGCGTCCTTTTGCAGCCAAAGTAGCTCGTACCGATCTATCTTCCATAAGTTGAAGCAATTGGGAAACAAGTTCACTTTCCGAAGTAAAAATAAATCCGCCCGCGTCATTCTTCAGCAAAAAACGAGCGCCACCACCAGAATTGGAAGATAGCACAGGTACTCCACACGCCATTCCTTCCATGATGGAAAGCGGCAATCCTTCGTTCTTACTAGCCAAAACGAGCACATCAAAATTCGCCATAACTTTCGGAATATCTTGATTTGCTACAAACCCGTTGAATGTAACTCGGTTGGTAAGTTGGTGTTTTTCAATAAAAGCCACCAATTTCGCTTTGTAGGTCGCATCTTCTTTACCGTAAAATTGAACCCTTGTAGCCTCAGGAAGTTTCCGAAGTGCTTTTAACAACAACAACTGATTCTTATTGTCGCCAATTACCCCTATGCAACCAATGGTAAAATGTGAAGTGCTGTCATTTTGCTCGAGGGGTTTAAACACAGATGTGTCTAGCCCATGGGGTATAAATGTGACTTTTCTCTTTAGCAGTGTATGCGAAAAAAACCGTTCGTTCATCTCTGGGTTGTTGTACACGATATGTGAAGACAGCAAACTTTTTACAAACCAGCGTTTAGACCATGCATTGTTTTTCTTGGTGTACACGTACGGAACACCCGCACGGTGGCACGCTAGCGCTTCGATGCTATTCGATTTATAGTCCCAGGAGTGTACGACATCTATTTTTTTCGCTTTTAGCAAACGGGCGAATGCACCCACATAGCTCCATTTCCCAACTTCTTCTGACACATGCTGCCTGGCGTCCGGTTCAATTTCATCAGGAAAAATATCTGGAAACTTTTCAACCAAAACAAAAGGATGAAACAACGAACGATCTAAACGTTTATAAAGCGCCAGCAAGACAAATTGGCTGCCAGCCGTCTTAAAATTAGGGATCGTATATAGCACGTTGATCATCTTACAACTTGTTTTTCCATAGATTAAAATCAAGTAGATTTAAATGCTGGCTCCTGTTTTTATTTAGAATATCAAATTCAAAATAGCTGTTCTCTAACTGTTCTAACCTATTAAAAGCTGGAAATTTTCTTTTAGAAAGTATCCCTACACCCCAATCGGTGTCGAAACAAGCACTGTATAAAGACGGTTGGTGCCTAAATTTATAAAAGGCTTTCCAAGTAGTGCCATTCCAATAGTTTTGAGCTGGCGAATGCTTAAAACCATGGCATTCCCGCTGGTGAAACTCGGTGGGCGGATTGCAATCATGAAGCAAGATCACCCCTTCTTCTGTAAGGTAGTTGATGCTGTTTTGTATATCTTTCTCTGTTTGATCTGCAGTGTGCAAGCCATCAATAAAAATAACGTCAAACTTTATCGACGAAGGTAATGACAGTGCACCTGCTGCCAATTCTTTAAAAAACTGGTCTGAAGTAACCTTAAATGTCGCCGGATTTTCGGCAAACTCCAATCCGGGATCTACAGAGTATTTTTTGGCACAATTAATTTTATTGAAGTTATCGTCGGGGTTTCGCACTCCTATTTCCAGATAATGCTCAGCAGAAACAGTTTCAACAAAAAAGTTGATTATTTCAGTGCGTGAAGGTTCTTTTTTATTTTCTTCAAGCGACAATCTTCTGGTTTCAATATAGAAAGGGTGGCGAAATACTTGTACTGCATCTTTAAAAACCTTCTTACGTTTTCGATAACTATCTAAAAATCCCATATTATTTCAACAACTTTATTTTAAGTGATAAGGTCAACAATATACTAATAGGATGTGAATACCAAACTGAATCTCCCTTTATAAAAGAATCATAAAAATGGCGAACCGTATTTTCCGGAACAAGTTCGCCTAGCTTTTCTTGAAAAAGGTACCGTTGCAAATGGGCATCATTTTCGGCTCCCAAAAACTGCAATTCCCAATTGCGCTGTATGTAAGGGTTCCCAATGAGTGCTTTTGTTTCCCGCTTCAATTTTTGAGAAATTCGATATGGCAAGTTATACGGACTCTTATTCTTCGGAAAGGTATACAGATTAAATGGTTTGTGTTCTTCCCATGTAATTTTAGCCAAGGACGGATTCCTTTTTTTTATGTAAGCAATCTGAAGTTGGCGATTCTCTAGATATTTTTCAGGGACGGTACAGATAAATTGGCACATGCGATTGTCAAAATACGGCAAGCTAATGGGATGTTTGGCCTCAAAAACAGCCAAGTTGGTGGCCGTCCACCGGGGTGCCCAATACAACGATTTAAACGCTCTTATTTTTGCGCCTACATGTTGTATGGGAATGGCATCCAATAATTTTTGCACCCGTTTTTCGAGATAGGTCTTAAAGGTGCCCGGCACATCCCAAACGTCCCAGAGCGCTTCTGCCAGTTCCATCCCGCCTTTTTTTATAATTTTTTTCAGCAGATACGCCACTTGCGCTTCTTCTGAAATTTCAGCATCACCCATTCCGTCAAACAGCACATCACCCCAATGTCCCAATGAAAAAACATCGCCCATAGCGTCATATTCGTCAAAAATTGCCATCTGCCGCGGATGGGTAAATTCGCTATAGCATTGGTTGATTTCTGCTAAGGTTTCAATTACTTCCCAAAGATATCCCGGCCTAATTTTATAGGCATCAAAATGAAAGTCGCAACTATTGGCAATTTTCTTTCCCAAGGTAGTTTCAGCATAGCCACCTTTAAACTCGTAGCTATACGAATGCACCTCTTTATTTAAGTGTTTTAGCGCCACGGCCTGGGTACGACTATCGAGTCCGCCAGACAAAGGAAGTATCACTTTCTTATTGCCTACTTGCTCGTCTATAATTTGTTCAAAAAGCTGTGTAAATTCTATAAGTGCCTCCTCAAATGTGATGTCGCGTTCTGCAGTATGCCAAGAAAAGTAGGGTGTGTGTTCTACATAATATCCGTCTGCATCTAATTTACAATCTGACGCTGGTGGCAGCACCATCCAATCTTTAAAATAGGTATCGGTATCTAAGAAAAAACCCGTAGCAGCAAAAATACAAATCGCTTCTTTGTGCAGTTCATGTGGTGCATGCACCTTCGCAAAGGTTGGTTTGGCAGGTATGATTGGGGTTTTGATGGTTTTCAACTGTATGCGTTTTGTTGGGTAAATATAGGAAATTACACCCCTCTTACCCTCCTCCAGGGGGGAATATCAAACTGTCCCCTTGAAAATATACCCGACTCCATCTATAGGGAACACAGGATTGTCCCCATGAGGATTACCTGAGGGCAAACACCGTTGGCAAGAAGGTAGCGAGCGCAGCTCAATTATGAACTGTCGGTTTGAATAACACCCCCCTAACCCCCCTCGAGGGGGGAATCGTGAAATGTCCCCTTGAGGATTACCTAAGGGCAAACACCGTTGGCACGAAGGTAGCGAGCTCAACTCATTAGGGGTGTAAGTATATGATACCAGAGAACAACAGCTTCTTTAATAACACCCCCCTAACCCCCCTCGAGGGGGGAATCGTGAAATGTCCCCTTGAGGGGACTACAGGGGTGTAGGTATTAGATAACAGAGAAAAACAGCTTCCCGAGAAACACCCCCCTACCCCCCTCCCAGGAGGAATATCAAAGTGTCCCCTTGAAAATATCCCCGACCCCAGCTACAGGGAACACAGGATTGTCCCCTTGAGGGGACTATAGGGGTGTAGATGTTAAAAAATAGAGAAAACATCATCTTGAATAACACCCCCCTAACCCCCCTCGAGGGGGGAATCGTGAAATGTCCCCTTGAGGATTACCTAAGGGCAAACACCGTTGGCACGAAGGTAGCGAGCGCAGCTCATTAGGGGTGTAGGTATTAGATAACAGAGAAAAACAGCTTCCTGAACCCCCCCCCTAACCCCCCTCAAGGGGGGAATATCAAACTGTCCCCTTGAGGGGACTACAGGGGTGTTTGCTAACAAAATCACACACTTATTCTTATTGTAATCTCATCTCAGTTTTACGTTGGTTAATAGTCTCAAGCAACAACATATCAACACTAAACATATTCTTCTTAACATCTTTGTCTGGAATACGCAATACCTTTACACCGTAATTTTCAATATTTTCTTGACGCGCTGCGTCTTGATCATATTTATATAAATGGCTATCACCATCAACTTCAATTGCTAATAGTAATTCATGACAATAAAAATCAATGATATAGCAAAGCATGGGAACCTGTCGATGAAATTGAAAACCATATGACCTGTTTTTTAATTGTTGCCACAACAATACTTCTGCCAAAGTACTGTTCTTCCTAAGTTCCTTTGCAATTTCTTTAAGATACGGTTTATATGGAATGATTCTGTTAGTCAATTGTTTAAAACAATAAATATAGGAAATCACATTGAAAATATTTTATTTTGATGAACACCCCCCTTGCCCCCCTCGAGGGGGGAATATCAAACTGTCCCCTTGAGGGGACTACAGGGGTGTAGGTGTTAGAAAATAGAGAAAACATCATCCTGAAAAA
>TARA_R110002012_G_scaffold6105_2_pt1 | contig 50826 bp, 46 predicted proteins | sample TARA_R110002012 | Tara Oceans TARA_R110002012 (sample SAMEA4396515) | marine metagenome | biome: Westerlies Biome; feature: [DCM] deep chlorophyll maximum layer (ENVO:01000326); material: water (ENVO:00002006), including particulate matter (ENVO:01000060) such as... | depth 40 m
CTGTGTAATCACATACCCAGATACGTTCCATATTTTAAACGGAGATAAGTTTGTGTGCCGTGCGATAGATAATCGTGCAGGTGGCTTTATGATTGCAGAAGTTGCTAGACTACTTCATGAAAATAAGAAGACCCTACCTTTTGGTCTTTATATTACAAACTCGGTTCAAGAGGAAATAGGTTTACGTGGTGCACAAATGATTGCAGAGCGTATTAAGCCTAATGTGGCAATCGTTACAGATGTAACTCATGACACCACAACGCCTATGATAGAGATGAAAAAGCAAGGACATGTGGAACTAGGTAAAGGACCTGTAATCGCATATGCTCCTGCGGTACAACAAAAGTTACGTGATCGTATTACAGAAACTGCCGAAAAGAATAAACTTCCTTTCCAGAGAGCTGCACTTTCTCGTGCTACGGGCACGGATACAGATGCATTTGCTTATAGCGGGAGCGGCGTAGCCTCTGCCCTTATATCACTACCATTAAGATATATGCACACTACTGTAGAGATGGTACACCGTGAAGATGTAGAAAATGTGATTAAACTTATATATGAAACGCTGCTTACTATAGAAGATGGTGAGACGTTCTCTTATTTTGAATAATCCGCTTTCGCGAAAAATTGAAATAAAAAAACCCGTTCAATATCATTGAACGGGTTTTTACTTTTAAAACGTTGAAGCCTCCTCTATGGAATCCACTTCTTCTCAAAATTAGGTGCTCTTTTTTCTAGAAAGGCATTTCTACCTTCTACCGCTTCGTCTGTCATATATGCAAGACGTGTCGCTTCTCCGGCAAATACTTGCTGTCCCACCATGCCATCATCTGTAAGGTTCATCGCAAACTTGAGCATCTTTATAGAGATAGGTGATTTTGCAAGAATCTCTTGCGCCCACTCGTATGCAGTATCTTCTAGTTCTGCATGTGGTATTACGGCATTTACCATTCCCATCTCATAAGCTTCCTGCGCAGAATAGTTTCTACCTAAGAAGAAAATCTCTCTTGCTTTCTTTTGACCTACCATTTTTGCTAGGTAAGCACTTCCATAACCACCGTCAAAAGAAGTTACATCTGCATCTGTCTGCTTAAAAATTGCGTGCTCCTTACTTGCAAGTGTTAAGTCACAAACTACATGCAAACTGTGTCCTCCTCCTACTGCCCATCCAGGAACAACTGCGATTACGGCTTTAGGCATAAAACGTATAAGACGTTGTACTTCTAATATATTAAGTCTATGATATCCATCTTCTCCTACATATCCTTCTTTCCCACGTGCTTTTTGATCACCACCTGAGCAAAAACTATATACACCATCCTTAGATGATGGTCCTTCTGCAGATAGAAGCACTACACCTATAGATGTGTCCTCATTTGCATCATAAAAGGCATCATATAATTCCTTTGTAGTATTAGGTCTAAATGCGTTGCGCACATCTGGCCTATTAAATGCTATTCTCGCTACACCATTACTCTTTTTGTAAGTAATGTCTTTGTATTCTTTGGCTGTTTGCCAGTTTGGCTTATCCATAAAATGCTATTTTAGCGTAAAAATAATTCTTTATTCCTAGACCGATGAAAAAAGTAGTACTAAGTGTGATGGTTGTTTTTGCTTTCGCGAAAGCGTACTACGCACAAGAAGTCACCACTGCACCTTATATATTTACAGATATTATTGATTTACAAGCTACAGCCGTCATAAGTCAAGGTGTCACCGGAACCTGCTGGAGCTTTAGTACATCTTCTTTTTTAGAAAGTGAAATACTTAGACTTACAGGAAACAATGTGGATTTATCTGAAATGTATACGGTAAGGAATATATATCCAGAAAAAGCAGATAACTATATTATGAGACAAGGTAGCGCACAGTTTTCTGAGGGTGGCCTTGCTCATGATGTGTTACATAGCGTGACAAATTATGGACTAGTTCCTGCTACTGCTTATACTGGACTTGCTGGTGCAGAAGAATCACACAATCATGCCGAAATGGTAGCAGTACTGCATGCTATGCTGGACACCTACATAGATAATCCTGGACGTAGCTTAAGCAAAAAATGGAAAGATGCCGTTAGTAAAGTTCTGGATGTATATCTAGGAGAAAACCTATCAACATTTGATTACAATGGAAAAACGTACACTCCTAAAGAGTTTGCGAGGGAAATGAAAGTAAACCCTAAAAACTATGTGACGCTTACTTCTTTTACTCACCAATCATTTTACAACTCTTTTGTACTTAATATTCCTGATAACTTTTCAAATGGATCAATGTACAATCTCCCGCTAGATGAATTTATAAGTAATATAGATCACGCACTAGACAATAGCTTTACAGTTACACTTGACTGTGACGTGAGCGAACTTACATTTTCTTCAAAGCATGGTGTAGCCGTGATTCCTTCTCGTGATGAGAATAAGAGAGTTGCCGTATTAGGTCCAGAGCCAGAAAAAATGATCTCACAGCAATATAGACAAGAGGAGTTTGAAAACTACAATACGACAGATGACCACTTAATGCATATCACAGGGAAAGCAACAGATCAAAATGGAACTGTTTACTATAAAGTAAAAAACTCATGGGGAACAGATCCCGCAAAGACTACTTATGATGGTTATGTGTATATGAGCGTTGCATATATGAGATTAAAAGCTATTTCTGTACTTCTTCATAAGGAAGGGCTTTTAAAACAAACTTCAAGAAGAATTGGTTTTTAAAATCGGCAAAGCAACCATTTTTACCGACTAATGGGGTTTTGCAGTTAATTTATAGAATATTAGCTACTTACAATCACGAAGGTTATTATTCAAATTATCTTTAAGATATTAATTACAACCACCAAAGTCAATGAGTATAAGTGAATTAAAGTCTCTGGAAGATATTGAAACTATATATCATCTAGATATCGGATCTGTTACTATGTTTAAAAATTATCTCGTAACAGAGTTTAAAGAAGGTGTATTACTTGATGCTCTAAATTATCAATATCTAGCATCACTTATTAAAGATCACTTTGAACATTTAGACACATTTGGATATATATCTAATAGACTTAATGCATATGCGGTTGTTCCCACAGCGCTTATGAATACTGAGCCTTTTAATATACCTAATGCTAAAGTCGCCATTGTAAGTTATAATGAGACTAGTAAAAAGTCTTCCATTTTTGAGAGTAACTTCTACCCCTTTAAGCCAGAAATATTTGACAATCTTCCTAATGCACTTGCATGGGTAACTAGTGATGAGCTTATCACTACTTGCTAACCGACTATTTAAAAACATCCATATATAAAAAACAGCAGGCAGCTCTATGAGCTGCCTGCTGTTTTTGTTAATTATTTAAGGAAACTTAATCTATAAGATGTATTCCATCCTCCTTTATTAGGATTTTACGATCTCTGTATAAAGTTCCTATTGCCTTTTTAAAACTCTTTTTACTTAAACCTAATTGGTTCTGTATATCTACTGGATCAGATTTATCATGCAAAGGCATGAATCCGTCATTTGCCTGAAGTTCGTCAAAGATATACTGAGCATTAGGCTCTATACTTTTATATCCTTCTTCTTGAAGAATCAAATCAATTTTCCCATCTGGGCGTATTTTTTTTACCCATGCTTCAAGCTTATCACCAGTTCTTATATCTTCAAAAATATCCTCCTTGTATATAAGTCCTTTATGCTTACCATCTACAATTGCGTTTGCACCGCGCTCTGTAATGTGTGAAATAATCACCTCTACTTTATCAAACTTCTTTACCTCAACGTTATCGTTAGATAAATACTTCATGGTTTTACTTGTAGCTGCAAGACGGTTTGTTTTTGCGTCTAGATACATGTAAACAATGTACCAGCTACCTACTTTCATAGGTCTAGCTTGCTGAGCAAAAGGAACAAAAAGTTCTTTTTCAAGTCCCCAGTCTAAAAATGCTCCTACTTCATTTACCGCCGTACAACGTAAATAACCAAAATTATTGAGCTCTATAAACGGCTTAAGAGTTGTCGCTACCGGTCTTTCTTCATGATCAAGATAAACATACACGTTAAGTTCATCCCATATTTTATACTCTTCTGGAACATATTTATTGGGTAACAAGACGTCATCTCCTGCTTCATTAGAAAGAAAAAGCCCAGGCTCTGTCTCTCTATCTATTCTCATTATATGGTACTTTCCTATATCTAACATAATCTTAATTAAAGTGCAAAAATACGATTACTTAAATTACAAACAACCATCTACTATAGACTTAATCTATAGGGTAGAAAACAACAAAACTTTAAGCACAATGTCACAAACAGATTGAACAATTTAATAGTTGTCTCAAAACAAAAAAAACGCCTTGACGGTAAGTCAAGGCGTTTTTAGATATTGTAAGAGTAGTCTATTTGTAAACAGACTCTTTCTTAAAGTGCTTTGCTAGCATATAGTATACTACTGCACGGTATTTATTACGATTAGACTTTCCGTATGTTTCAAGAACACTATCGATAGCCTTATCTAAGTCTGCGCTATCTGCAAGACCTAGTTTTTTTATTAAGAAGTTATTCTTCACAGTAGCGATTTCTGTAGCAGAACCTCCAGAAACTGTAGATGAGTCTTTATTATAGATAGACGGTCCACAACCTATTGTTACTTTAGTAAGGAAATCCATGTCTGGAGTTACTCCACATTTGTTTTTTAAATCATCTGCATACTTAGCGATGAGTTCTTCTCTTTTGCTCATAATTGTATTGTTACTAGTTTAGTTAATTCTTTATTACATCTTAAAGATAAACAAAAAGTTAAACTATCCTTAAAAAAGATCACTTGATAAAGTTAAAGTAATCAAGTAACACTTTATCGTTGATTTTGCGCGGTGTGAAGATTTCAAGCAAGGTAGGTTTATCATTTGATGCATATAACTGCGCTTTCGCGAAAGCGCAACTCTCCTCACTATCTGCTTTCAAGTATTTGAAATTATACATCTCACATAACTTCTCTGCCGAAAGGTCGTGCGTAGTTTCAAAAAACTCATCAAAGTTATCTGTGTTCTTATCCTTATTAGGTAGAATACGGAAAATGCCTCCTCCACTATTGTTTATAACGATGATTTTAAAATCTCTTGGGATATTTTTATTCCACAGTGCATTGCTATCGTAAAAGAAACTTAGCTCTCCTGTAATAAATGTAGTAGGCTTTGCACTTACCATAGCAGCACCTATTGCAGTACTCGTGCTTCCATCTATACCACTAGTTCCTCTATTACAATAAACCTCAAGCGTTTTATTAATATCAAATAGCTGGGCATATCTTACAGTACTACTATTACCTAGTTGTAGCATTGAGTAATCTGGAATCTCACTGAGAATATGATCAAATGCTTTAAAGTCGCACCATTCCATTTGGTTTATATACTCTGTATGCAGTATATCACGTTTTTCTCGTATAGTAAGCCATTCCTGTTGGTAAGCACTCTTAGCGTATGAAGTGTGCTCTCGCAAGCTTTCTAAAAAGTGGGAGGCAGAGGTTTCAAAATGTTTATTAAGACAGAAATAAGTGTCATAAGCTTTCTTTGCATCTACGTGCCAGTGCTGTTGTGGCTGGTAATTTCTAAGAAAAGCTTTTACCTTTTTTGAAACTACCATTCCTCCGAAGGTTAATAGAATATCTGGCTGCAACGCTTTAAAACCGTCATCATCTAGACTACCGATTATGTTATCTATGCGAGTAAAAAAATTAGGATGAGAAACATTTGAAGTAGTCTCTGTAAAAACAATAACACTAGGATCATTACCTAACATATCAAGTAATGATTGTTCCATTACATTAGGCCCTTGTACTCCAATTATGACTAGCTTACGTGTTGCATGATTCCAGCTATCCATGTATGGCTGTAACTCGTCTAAAGATAGCTGACCAATAATTTTATGAGGAGCTACTTCTATAGGTTTTGCTATCGCCACATCTGTCATTTCATACAAAGGCTCGTAAAAAGGAACATTAATATGTACTGGACCAGATTGCTCAATCGCTATATTGAGCGCTTTATTAATCTCTTGATCATTATGTCGCTGGCTCTCCTTTATTTTCTGAGCAACCTTAGTATCTGTAACCTCATTTACAGGCACTAATTCGGAGTATAAATTTGCCGAATATAAAATGTGATTTTCAAAAACGTTCTTTTGTCTTATCGTTTGTCCATCTCCTATATCTATACGTTCAATAGGTCTATCTGCACTTATAGCGATAAGCGGGATATCACTATAAAAAGCTTCAGAGATTGCTGGATAGTAATTGAGTAAAGCACTACCAGAAGTACATACAATAGCCACAGGCTTTCTAGATTGTTGTGCTATTCCCAAAGCTATAAAGGCGGCACATCGCTCATCTACAATGCTATATGCTTTAATGTTTGGATTTTTTGTAAACTCAATAGTGAGCGGTGCGTTACGGGACCCTGGAGATATGATAACCGTATCAATTCCTTTACTTAAGCAAAGGTGAACGATGGATTGTGCTACAGGAATTTTAGAGTGAATCATTACTAACAAAAATACGATTTCTACCATTTAGAATTGAGCATCTATAATCAGGAATTATAGAAAATTTGAGATACTTTGTTTCTCAAACAGCACACTTCATATTACGTATTACGCAGTACTTTTGCTACAGTTTGCAATTTATTTACCGTTTCCTCCCACTCAGCTACTGCATCACTTGATGCTGTTACTCCGCCACCTACATATAACTGTGCTCCACTAGCATCTACTTCCATACATCGTAGGTTTACAAATAAGTGTGTATGCTTTTTTATGGCGCTATAGGCAAGATTCTCAACATTCCTACGTGTGCTTGCTCTCTTTTTTTCTGTTTTGTAATTAAGCTCACCTAAGAAACCTGTGTAATAAGAACGAGCATAACCTTCATGATTAAGGATAAATTCTTTTGCTTCATTTTTTGGTAGTCCGCAAACAGCTGGTGTCGGATGTAGAGCATTTATTACAGCAGCTATGCTTGTTTCATTTTCATTGATGATTGCAGAAATATCGGTCTTGAGGTGCAGCAAAGTTCCGGCTTGCTGGGTCGCAACATCAGAAACTTGAAGATCATTTACAAGCGTCGATAGATTTTCGACAATAGAATCTGTCACAAATTGTTGTTCCTCTTGCTCTTTTTCTCCCCAGACCACATCAGAACTAGCGCTTGTTTTCTGTGTTCCAGCTAGCGACATTGTATGCAAACGTCTATTGTTTATAGATAATAATGTTTCTGGCGTAGCTCCTAGCCATAAACCTACATTAGGGTGATACCAGCAATACACAAACGCGGTCTTATAAGTCCCAAGTAATCGCTTGAAAATCTCAACAGGAGACTCATAATTATGTGGTATGTTTTGCTTTCGCGAAAGCACAACTTTCTTCATAGCCGTATCTGCTATGGCTTCAATTCCTCTATTTACTAGTTTAATATGAGCCTCACGATCCTCGTTTGTATGGTTAACTAAGATTGTTTCTGCTTCTAATAACATCTCATTTTCAAAGGAATCGAGCTCCATCACAAAAGACTCTTCGGCAGGAATTAAGACAGTCTCTGATGTTGATGCATCAAAAGGAGCAAACACAAAGCCACTTTCTGAGAAGTCATGTACTTCATGTAGCGTTTCATCATCTTGTAAAAGCGCATGAATCTTTTCTTGATTAGGTTTTCTGTACACTACAAATGGTAATGTACTTTCAAAATGCTCTTCGATATGTTCAAAAAAGTCTGTGCTATTCATTACTTCCTAGGCAAAGCGATTGTAGTCAATTTACATTTTGAAATAAGGGCATCGTTTTCATCTACTACATCGATGTTCCAAAGCTGGGTGGTTCTACCTTTATGTATAAATGTAGCCTTTGCATAGACCATCCCCTCACGCTTACTCTTTACATGATTTGCCGAAATCTCTATACCTCTAATAGTATGCTCCTGGTTGAGAAACATAAAACTAGCAGCGCTCCCTACACTCTCAGCAAGTGCAACCATTGCACCTCCATGTAAAACTCCATCAGGTTGATGCACCTTTGGTGTAACAGGCATTTGTGCTACAAGAAAATCCTCTCCAAAATCTATATAAGTGATATCTAAGGTTTCCATTAAAGTGTTTTTACAACTCTCTGCTAGACGTGCTAGGACTTCTTCTTTATTATTTTTCATATAAATCTTTAAAGCGAACAAATTATAGATACTTTCGCATATCAAATTTCGTTAATATTGAACACAAAACCCTCTATTATGATTAAAAAGACACTAGCTATCACATTACTTATACTAACATTTATCTCTTGTGATAAAATTGACGAGCTCACTAAGTTTGACATAGACTACACTACAAATTTTACCATACAAGCCACTACACTTCTAGGTACGCCGTTTGATATTGTCACTCCCGAGACCACAACAAACTCAGAGTCAGAATTTGAGAACAATAACACAAATTCTAATCTTGTAGAAAGCGTAAAGTTAACCACCTTGAGACTTGATCTTCAAACACCTGCTTCTGGTGATTTTGATTTCTTAAATGACATTTTTATTTACATCACTGCAGATGGTCTTCCAGAGCAACTCATCGCTTCAAAAGTAGGCATTCCAGAAAATGGAGCTCGCTCACTTACGCTAGATATAGAAAATGTAGAGCTTGAAGAGTATATCAAGAAAGATTCTTACAGATTGCGCACAGAAACAACAACAGATCAAACCATCGAGTCTGATCATGAAATTGAGATTTACACTAAATTTAAAGTAGATGCAGAGATTTTAGGAGTATAATAACTCATAACATATCGCTTCTTACAAAATGTGTCGTATTTTTAAATACGACACATTTTTTTTGATATGAAAGTAAAGACATTAGAAAACGAAAGAGCAAAATTACTTGCCTTAGAGAATTATCATTACAGTGATCTTCTTCCTCTATCACAAGAAGTAGACCTTAACGCATATGGCGGTTCGGATATATCTACTGGACCTAAACTTACGGCCTATATTAAAGATGCAATCCAAAGACGTGAGCTGGGTACAGCATTACCTTTTATCATTTTTGACAAAAAACTTTGCAAATTTGCTGGCTCCACACGTTATGGAAATATAGATGACGTCAATAAAATTGTCCATATAGGATGGACGTGGATTGGAGAAGATTTTCGCGGAAGCGGTCTTAACTTACACGTCAAGTTTCTCATGCTACGGTATGCTTTTGAAAAACTTCGTTATGAACGCGTGGAGTTTCGTATAGATGAACGCAATATTCGCTCAAGAAAAGCAGTAGAAAAGCTAGGCGCTACCTTAGAAGGTATCATGCGCAAGGATATTATTACAAAAAACGGTAGACGTCGTAATTCTTGTTGTTATTCAATTCTCAAAGAAGAATGGGAAGAAATCAAGAACACACGATTTATTGACATACTGGATAGTAAAGAAGAGTAGATTTTTTTAAAGTACGCTTTCGCGAAAGCGATCACCTACACCTCAACATTTGTAAATTCAAATCTTACCATTCCATCGTCATCTATGGAGGTAAGCTCCACCTCGTGCAATGTATTTACAAGTTCTGGGTTCCAAGGAGATTTTACTTTTACATAATTTTCTGTAAACCCGTGAATGTAGCCTTCCTTATTCTCACTTTCAAAAAGCACAGTACGCGTACTGCTTAATTGAGACTCATAGAATGCTCTACGCATTTTGGCTGAAAGTCCTCGTAACATTTTACTACGTTTACTTCGCACTTTTTTGGGAACTACGCCATCCATTGCAGCTGCAGGAGTATTATCACGTTCTGAATATGTAAAGACATGAAGGTAAGAGATATCTAATCCGGTAAGGAAGTTATACGTTTCTAGAAAATCTTCATCTGTTTCTCCTGGAAAGCCTACGATCACATCTACACCTATACAAGCGTGAGGCATTACCTCTTTGATTTTGGCAACACGGTCTACATACAACTCTCGTTGATAACGGCGACGCATCAACCCAAGAATCTTGTTACTTCCACTCTGCAGTGGAATGTGAAAATGAGGTACAAAAGTGCGTGACTTAGACACCACATCAATTGTTTCATTCTTAAGAAGATTAGGCTCTATGGAAGATATTCTTAAGCGTTCTATTCCTTCTACTTTATCAAGCTCTTGTACAAGTTCTAAAAAAGTATGCTCGTGCTTTTTATTACCAAATTCACCCTTACCGTAATCTCCTATATTAACTCCAGTAAGGACAATCTCTTTTATGTCTTGCGCAGCTATTTTTGAAGCGTTATCAAGTACATTTTGTAATGTATCACTTCTAGAAATACCTCTAGCAAGTGGTATCGTACAATAAGTACATTTATAATCACAACCATCTTGCACCTTTAGAAAGGCACGAGTTCTATCTCCTATAGAATAAGAACTTACATAGAAATCTGCATCTTGAATCTCACAAGCGTGCACTTCTCCACCTTCCTTAGATCTATCTGGATTATCTAGTAAATCGTTTATATAGCTGGTAACATTAAACTTCTCTGTCGCTCCAAGAACGAGATCTACACCATCTACAGCAGCAAGCTCTTCTGGCTTGAGTTGTGCATAACAACCTACTGCGACAGTGACTCCTTCTGGATTTACTTTTTGAGCTTGTTTTACAATAGACTTAAAACGCTTATCTGCATTTTCTGTCACACTACATGTATTTATCACATAGACATCTGCAGGCTCAGAAAACTCGACTTTATCAAAACCTTCCTTTCCAAAACTACGAGCAATAGTACTAGTCTCTGAAAAATTGAGTTTACAACCTAATGTATAAAATGCGACTTTCTTTGTAGAGGACATGTGGTGATGATTTGAAAAAATTGCTCAATTTTTGAGGACTGCAAAGGTAACAAAAGAAGCAAAGAAAATATTACTACTTATAACAACTAATCTTTGGTTGCTAAGAATTTGTTTCTAGCAGCAACAGCATCCTTAGTATAATCGCTAAAAACTCCGTCTATCCCTGCCTCAAAAAACAATTGATACTCGGTTGCTCCACTCTTATTATTATTCCACAGGGTATCTTCTTTTCTAAAGGTGTACGGATGCACTTCTAACTTATACTTATGTGCCATCGCAACAAAATCTGTAGGAGCTAGCACCTCAACCTCTCCTTCATCCGTTTTATTATAAGAAATTACAAAAGGTTTCCAAGGACCTATTCCATCTGCATAGGTGGAGACAAACTTCATTCCCTCTTCGGTTGTAAAGTAGCTGTACGTGCGAGCATTTTTATTAAGTATGAAATCATAAGGTTGCCCTTCTGAATCATAGCTGCCATCTTCTTTGGTAAAGCGTAAATCTCCATTACTAGAGATTCCAGCTGCACCAATAAGCTGTATGAGTCTCACTTCAGAATGAGTTGCTATGTACTGCAACGTACTCACCTCAAAACATTGTACAAAAATAGGAGAAGCTTTATCGACATAACCAGCAATTGTAATCTGATTAAGGAAAACATCTTCCATGGCGAGCCCTAGACTTTTATGAAAACTAGGATGCTTTAATTCTGGATAAATACCCACAGAATTTCCTGATGTGGTTTTATGCGCTTTCGCGAAAGCGATAATCTCCTCAAACGTAGGGATCTCAAAAAGATCATCATACTCGTGAGTTCTCTCTTCCCAAGACTGCCTAGCTCGTAGTGTCTTGAGTTCGCTAAGCGTGAAGTCAGATACGAACCAATCTGTCACAGCTACACCATCAAGTACTTTGGTTGTTTTACGATCTGCATATTCTGGGAGCGCAGAAACATTAGTCGTTTCAGAAATAAAAGGCTCATGCCTTGCTACAAGAATTCCATCCTTTGTCATCACAAGATCTGGCTCTATAAAATCTGCGCCTAGTTCGATTGCTTTTTTATACCCTTCCATCGTATGCTCAGGATATAAAAATTGTGCTCCCCTGTGTGCAATAACAATAGGCGTATTATGAATTTGAGGCTCCTCCATTTGATCACAAGATAAGATGAGTATTGAAAATAAAAGCGTTATGCTGATTAAACGAATCATGTACACAAAGGTAGAATCTATTCCACAAAAAAGGCGCAAATGATATTTGCGCCTTTTTTAAATTTTATAACTAGAGATTAGATTAATCTATTCTAGTGATTTTTGCTCCTATTGCTCTAAGACGCTCATCTATGTTTTCATATCCACGGTCTATTTGCTCGATATTATGAATAGTAGAAGTTCCTTTTGCACTTAAAGCTGCAATAAGTAATGAGATACCCGCACGTATATCTGGCGATGTCATTGTGGTAGCCTTAAGCGTAGACTGGAAGTTATGTCCAATCACAGTTGCACGATGCGGATCACAAAGTATCACTTTTGCTCCCATATCTATAAGCTTATCTGTAAAGAACAAACGGCTTTCAAACATTTTCTGATGAACCATTAGTTCGCCCTTTGCTTGGGTTGCCACTACAAGAATAATACTTAAAAGATCTGGCGTAAAACCGGGCCATGGTGCATCAGAGATAGTCATAAATGAACCATCAATATATGATTCTACCTGGTAACCGTCTGTATGTGCAGGAATATAAATATCATCCCCTTTACGTTCTAAGGTAATCCCTAGTTTTCTAAAGGTATTAGGTATCACACCTAGATCGTCCCAACTTACATTTTTAATAGTAATCTCGCTCTTAGTCATTGCAGCAAGACCTATCCATGATCCTATTTCGATCATGTCTGGTAATACTCTATGCTCGCAACCACCTAGCTTTTCTACTCCTTCTATGATAAGCATGTTTGAACCTATCCCTTGGATATTTGCTCCCATGCGCACCATCATTTTACAAAGCTGTTGTAAATATGGCTCACAGGCTGCGTTATATATAGTCGTAGTCCCTCTGGCTAATACAGCAGCCATCACGATATTTGCCGTACCTGTAACAGATGCTTCATCTAGTAGCATGTATGCTCCTGTAAGTCCGTTAGGTGCTTCTACTCCATAAAAACGTTCTTCACGATTGTAACGGAAAGTCGCTCCTAGTTTTATAAAACCTTCAAAATGCGTATCAAGACGACGACGACCTATTTTATCACCTCCTGGTCTAGGAATATATCCTTTACCAAAACGAGCTAGTAATGGCCCTACAATCATTATAGATCCTCTTAGACCACTTCCCTCTTTTTTAAATTTCTCACTTTCTAGGTACTCAAGGTCAAGTTCATCTGCTTGAAACGTGAACTCACCTTTTGCGATTTTCTCCACCTTTACACCTAGATTTTCCAAGATCATGATGAGCTTGTTTACATCTATAATGTCTGGCACATTACTTATGGTAACTTTTTCAGGAGTGAGTAGTACTGCACATAATATTTGTAATGCTTCGTTTTTTGCGCCTTGTGGTTGGATATCACCTTTAAGTTGGTGACCTCCCTCGATCTGAAATGTTGCCATAGTTAATTAGAAATATATTTTAATAACGCTTTTTGCGATTGTTATTGTTGTTTGTATTTTTTGAGTAACTCCTTTTTTTGATTGGATTATCTGCGGCTTTAGCTTTCTTGTTAGCTCTTATAAGCCTATCAGAATCTCCTAATTCTTCTCCACTATTTTTTAGATTGATTTCCCCATTACTCAACTCAAATAAGTGATTAAAGATGACCTCATCATCTACAGTATCCTTATTCCAGTTTAAGAAACACTTCTTCATATGGTTTGCGATAGTCATTGCAAGTCCCTCGCGCATATCGCCTTTATCCCAGCTTACCGCTACATCAATCATACGTTTGATGTTATTACCGTAAAAACGATATTTAGGATGGTTCTGTGGATACTCTAAAGGCTCTGGACGCTCTGCAAGCTCCTCTCTAGATGGTTTTCCATATGGTGACTCAACATCTAGTTTAAAATCAGACATTATAAATAACTGATCCCACAACTTATGTTGAAAATCTGGTACATCACGCAAGTGAGGCTGTAAATTCCCCATTACTGCGATAATAGCTTTAGCTGTTTTGTTACGCTCTTCGGCGTCTTCCATTGCCGTCGCATCATTTACCATTTTCTGTATATGGCGCCCATACTCGGGAATGATGAGATGAACTCTCTCCGTGTTGTACTCTAATTGATCTATCAATTGTAAAAAATTAAGTGAAGTCGTCCTTTAAGTAAAGACATGTGCAAAATACTAAAATTTGTCTAAACGCATCTAGTCTTTAGTAAATTGATAACATAACAATAAAAAAAGCCTCTTATTGTGTTCTTGGGGTGCTTTGGGCGTGACCACAAGGGTCGGGCTCTACGTTTATACGCTTCGGCTCCTTGCGCTTTCGCTTCATGAGCCTGTAGGGTAACCACTGCGATCCCTCACGCGGAGTTAGTAATGCTACAAAATAGTGGTGATTAATAACATTTTCGCGAAAGCGTGCATCTCTTACAATGAAATAACGCCTTCTATTTTACCAACTTCCTTATACTTTTCTATCACAACATCAGGATTATCAAGACGCACGTTAATAGAAACGCTTGTGTACTTGCCTGTGCGAGAGACATTTTTCTTTATTACGGCTCCTAGATGGTCAAAGAGCCCTTCTATTTGCGCTTCTTTCTCTGCATTTGCAGGCACAATAAACTTGTATAAATAAGGTGCCGGCCAGCTAGAAGTTTCTTCTAGTTGTGTCTTTAATTTTTTATAAAATTCTTCTGGATTTTTATCTGAACTCATGGGTATCTATTATAATACAAAGGTACAAAATTCACGTTCTTTGTAGTTTGCTTAATTTTGCTAAAAAGACTACCATTTTTATGCCAAAACGTATACTTCTCATAGGAGGTCCATCTACCGGGAAAACAACATTACTTAAGCACCTAGAACAACTAGGGTATCCGTGCCTTGAGGAAATCTCAAGACAAGTAATAAGCCAAGCCCAAAAGGAAGGTATAGATCAGTTATTTCTAGAGAAACCACTGTTGTTTTCTGAGCTTCTGAGAGATGCTCGTATAGAACAGCACAAAGATGTAGATACATACATCACAGACACTGTTTTTATAGACCGAGGTATTCCTGACACCGTGGCATACATGGACTTTATAGGACAAGAATATCCTGAGGCTTTTGTACAGGCTTGCAAGACGTATACTTATGATATCGTATTCATATTACCTACCTGGGAGAAAATACACAAGGTAGATCAAGAGCGATACGAGACTTTTGAACAAGCTCAAAAAATTGAAAAACACCTTGTAAAAACGTACCAAAATTATGGGTACACCCCTATTGTAGTACCTATGTCTCCAGTAGAGGATAGAGCGGCCTTTATATTAAAAACGCTAGCTCTTGAGTAATCAAGCGCAAGACATATTACAACAATACTGGGGTCACTCTACCTTTAGACCACAACAAGCAGAAATTATAAAGAATGTGCTTGCTGGGAGTGATAGTATTGCACTATTACCCACAGGTGGCGGAAAGTCTCTATGCTATCAATTACCTGCGTTATTACTGGACGGAATTACGATAGTGGTATCACCACTTATCGCTCTCATGAAGGACCAAGTCATGACTTTGCAGGAAAAAGGTATCAAAGCGCTCTCTATCACGAGCGGAATTTCCTTTAGCGAACTAGACACGCTACTCGATAATTGCATTTATGGTAACTACAAGCTTTTATATCTCTCACCTGAGCGATTACAACAAGAGCTTGTAAGAGAACGTATTAAACTTATGAATGTCTCTCTCATCGCGGTAGATGAGGCTCATTGTATTTCTCAATGGGGACATGACTTTAGACCTGCATATAGAGAAATCTCACAACTACGTGCTCTCAAGCCTACCGTGCCATTTATAGCACTTACAGCAACGGCTACTCCTAAGGTACTTAAAGATATCACAGAGCAGTTAGAGTTAGAAGACCCGCAGTTATTTAAAACTTCTTATCATCGCCCTAACCTCACATATAATGTAGTGCAAGCTACAGACAAGTTCTACCAGCTAGAAACTATCCTTGCAAATACAAAGGCTAGTGCTATTGTATATGTGCGTAATAGAAAGGCTACACTTAATACTGCACACTTTTTAAAAGGTAGAGGCATCTCTGCTACTTCTTACCACGGAGGTATGTCTCGTGATGAACGTCACAAACAATATCTCGCATGGCGCAATAACAAAGTACAAGTCATGGTAGGCACAAGTGCCTTTGGGATGGGAATTGATAAAGCAGACGTAGCAACAGTAGTGCATTTAGAAATCCCTGATAGTATAGAAAATTACTTTCAAGAGGCAGGAAGAGCTGGAAGAGCAGGACAAGAATCACAAGCCGTACTTCTTTATAATGAAAATGACGAGGTACGACTAGAAAATCAGTTTATAAAAGTGATTCCTCAGGTAGCAGATGTAAAAAAGATATACAAGCACCTCAACAACTACTTTCAAATCTCTTACGGCGAAGGCCAAGAGACACTGCATCGATTTAACTTTAGCGAGTTTTGTGCAACCTATAAGCTGCACACCATTCTCACATTTAACGCGCTTCAAGTGCTGGATCGCAATAGCGTGATAAGCTTGTCTCAAGAGTTTACAAAACGTGCAACTATCAATTTTAAGGTAAATGATTTTGCGCTTTCTTACTATTTGATTCGTAATAATCAGCTGGATGATGTGGTTAAGGCTGTTCTTAGAACATATGGAGCCGTTTTTGAACAAGTCACAAATATCAACTATAGCATAGTTGCCACAAAGGCAAGTAAAACTATAGAGCAAGTACATCAAGTCCTGCTCACGCTTGAGAAAGATGATATTATAGATTATGAGCATCAAAATTATGATACCGCAATTACCTTCCTTGTCCCTAGAGATGATGACAGAACAATAAACGTTATCGCACCGTATATTAAAGCACAGGCAACATACAAGAAAAACCAAGTAGATGCTATAAAAACATACTTGGCCACAGATACCGTTTGTAGAGCAATCCAACTTATGCAGTATTTTGACGAAACATTAACCACACCATGTGGAAAATGTGATGTATGTACAAATGCAACACACCAAGTTTCAAGAACTGCTATACACAGTGCTATTATCGATATTTTAAGAGAAGGCCCAAAAACTTCTCGCGAAATATCACAACTAGACTACCCACAACAAACTATAATTAATACGATTCGACTACTTTTGGATCAGAAAAAGATAGCCATCTTGGCAAATAACACCTACACCTTATTATGAGAGATTTACGCATAGTTTTTATGGGTACACCAGAGTTTGCAGTAACTATATTAAACGGTTTACTAGAAGAAGAATATAATGTAGTGGGAGTAATCACCGCACCAGATCGTCCTGCAGGAAGAGGACAGAAAGTAAGAGAAAGTGATGTAAAGGCATTTGCAAAGGCAAGAAACCTCAACATCCTACAACCTACAAACCTCAAAAGCGAGGAGTTTTTAGAAGAACTTAAAGACCTTAATGCAAACCTACAGATTGTAGTTGCCTTTAGAATGCTTCCAGAAGCTGTATGGAAAATGCCAGCTTATGGAACCTTTAACCTACACGCATCGCTCTTACCACAGTATCGTGGCGCCGCACCTATAAACTGGGCTATTATTAATGGTGAAACAGAAACAGGAGTGACTACTTTCTTTATAGATGAAAAAATTGATACCGGTGAGATTATCTTACAAGAAAAGCTTGCTATAGATGATAAGGAAAATGCTGGCGTGTTACATGACCGTCTTATGATTGCAGGTAAGGATCTTGTTGTAAAAACGGTAAAAGCAATAGCAATAGATGAAGTAAGCACTTTTGTACAAGACTCCAGTAGAGAACTCAAAACAGCATATAAGTTACATAGTGAGAACACGAGAATAGACTGGGATGCTCCTCTTCAAGATATATACAATCACATAAGAGGATTGAGTCCTTATCCAGCAGCTTACACGATGCTAGAAAATGGAGGAAAAGAGCAACGCGTAAAAATTTATAGCGCTTTCGCGAAAGCAGAAAAAGAGATGTTTATTCCATCTGGAGCAGTAACTCAGGTAGAAGATTATCTAGCTATCGCAACGCCAGAAGGTTACATATGCATCACCGAAATACAGCTTTCTGGGAAGAAAAAAATGGCCGTTAAAGACCTTTTAAACGGATACAAATTTGATAAAAATGCAAAAATGCGCTAAACCCTTGCTCCTATTGGTGTTAAGGGAATTATAAAAAGGGACTACCTTTATCAACAATTGGCTTGACTTATTAACAAAACCTCTGATTTCCCTTGCTATTGCTTGCATAGGCAATTAATTCGGATAAATTTGTTAGGGAATTAAGCATTTAGCTTAACCAACAATTTAATTAATTAACAATTTACATTATGAACAAATCAGAATTAATTGACGGAATGGCAGAGCATGCAGGTATCACTAAAGCTGCAGCAAAAAAAGCATTAGAATCTTTCTTAGGAGATGTTGAAAAGACTCTTAAAGACGGAGGACGTGTTTCTCTTGTAGGTTTTGGATCTTGGTCTGTTTCTAAGCGTAACGCACGTGAAGGAAGAAATCCACAAACTGGAAAAACTATTAAAATTGCAGCAAAGAACGTAGTAAAGTTCAAAGCTGGATCTGAGCTTGCAACTTCTGTAAACTAGTCAGTTTTAACTGTTATATAAAAAACGGGTAGCTCACGCTACCCGTTTTTTTTGTTTTACACCGGCTTCTATTAAAATCCGTAATCTTATTGGGAATCCTTTAGTGATGAATAACATCTTTGATTATCTCATGATTGTACTAAAGTTTTTTGGAAAATTTTCGCGAAAGCGTAACTATATACTTTCTATATATAACAACTTACAAAAAAGAGTATAGCAAGTAGAAATGTAGATAAAGCTACTTTTTTAAGTTCTGGATCGAGTAAAGCGTGTATTGAAGTATTTCTTACGGTAAACATATGCTTCACTAGTGGTATAAAAGCCACAAGAGAGATGTAATCAATAATATGCGTTGCTGTAAGTATGAGATAAGAAACCCACCCTAAAAGCCCTAAAACGAATAATACAGCGTGATACTTTTCTGCTCCGGCTGCTCCCAAAATAACAGCAAGTGTATTTTTACCTACGCGAGCATCTGCTTCACGGTCTCTCATATTATTAAGGTGTAACACCATAGTAGATAATGTACCTACAGTAAGCGCGGGAAGTATCTGTATAAAATTGATATACTGTGTAAATAAAAAGAAAGACCCCAGAACACCCACGAGACCAAAGAATATAAAAACAAAAACATCTCCTAGTCCTCTATAACCATAAGCACTTTTTCCTACTGTGTACTTTATGGCTGATACGATGGCGGCAATTCCTAAAAGTAAGAATAAGATGGAAAGCAAAAAGTGATCTACACCAAAAGAGACATAAATCAATATCAGTACAGTAATCACGGTGATAATTGATGTAATTATAATTGCTTTTTTAAGATCTTGCGCAGTTAGAAGTCCGCTTTGCATGGCTCTTGCTGGCCCTACGCGCTCTGCATTATCTGTTCCCTTAACGCCATCACCATAATCATTTGCATAATTCGATAAAATCTGAAAACCTAAAGTAGCGAGTATGGCTAGTATAAAAATACTCCAGTTAAATGCGCCTTCTTGTAGAGCTAGTCCGCCTCCCACAAGAATCCCAGCTATAGAAAGTGGTAAGGTACGAGGACGGGCGGCACTAAGCCAAACTTGGAATGAGGGCATAAATATTTTTAAGTGCGTAAATGTACTATTTTCTTTGGGCTTCTACCCTTCTCAAATTTCAAAAGGATTTACTAGCTTCGTAATGATTAAAAATAATCTCATGATGAATATAAAATCTATTGCCGCGCTACTCCTTGTTATTCTTTCAGTATCAAGTTGTAAACAAAAAGAAACTACAGTAACGCAGGTTGAAGTAAAAGAAAAAAATCCATTTTTTTGGGAAGCTGCAAATATGTATTTCTTGCTTACAGATCGCTTTAGTAATGGCGATACAAGTAATGATATCAACTTTGATAGAACTCAAGAGAGTGCTGTACTAAGAGATTTTATGGGTGGTGACATCAAAGGAATTACACAAAAGATAGAAGACGGTTACTTTACAGATCTTGGGATCAATGCCATCTGGTTTACTCCAGTAGTAGAGCAAGTACATGGAGCAGTAGATGAAGGAACAGGTGTGACTTACGGTTATCACGGTTACTGGACTAAGGACTGGACTTCACTAGACCCTAACTTTGGTACTAGAGAGGACTTACAAGCACTTATAGCAGCAGCACATCAAAAAGATATACGTATTGTTATGGATGTGGTACTCAACCACACAGGTCCAGTCACAGAGGAGGATCCATTCTGGGGTGAAGATTGGGCAAGAGAAAACCCTAATTGTGCTTTTAGCACTTATGAAAACACCACTGCTTGTAGTCTTGTGGAAAACCTTCCAGACATCCTTACCGAGAGTGATCAAGAAGTTACACTTCCAGGTACATTAGTAACAAAATGGAAGTCTGAAGGACGTTATGATGAAGAAATGGCAGAGCTTGACTCTTATTTCGCAGCAAACAACCTTAAGAAAACACCACGCAACTACATTATAAAATGGCTTACGGATTATATACGCGATTTTGGAGTAGATGCTTTTAGAGTAGATACTACAAAACATGTAGACGAAGCCTCATGGGCGGCATTAAGAGCACAAGCAGATAAAGCCTTTGCAGATTATAAAACAAATAATGAAGACAAAGTGATGGATGACAATGACTTTTTCATGTTTGGAGAAGTGTATAATTACTCTATAGATGGAGGTCGTGCTTATGATTTTGGAGATAAAAAGGTAGATTACTTTGCAAACGGCTTTGATAACCTTATTAATTTCCAATTTAAATATGATGCTCAAGGAAGCTATGAGCAGCTATTTAGTAAGTATGCAGAAATTAAGGATTCTATTTTTAGCGATAAGAGTTTTGTAAACTATGCTACCTCACATGATGATGGACAACCATTTGATAAAGACCGAAACAAAGCTATAGAAACAGGTACTAAGCTGTTATTAACTACGGGTATATCTCAGGTTTATTATGGTGATGAAACTGCAAGAGACTTAACGATAGAAGGAACAGATGGTGATGCTACCCTGCGTAGCTTTATGAACTGGGAAGATATTGACAGTACTACTACAAATGAGGTTCTTACTCACTGGCAAAAGCTAGGGACTTTTAGAAGAGATCACCCTTCGGTAGGTACTGGTACTCATGAGATGCTAAGTGCCGCTCCTTATGTTTTTAAAAGATCATTTGATAAAAATGGCGTGACAGATACTGTGGTCGTAGGATTAGACCTTAATATCGGGGTGAAAGAGATTGTGGTAGGTAACGCTTTCGCGAAAGCGCAAACTGTCAAGGACACCTACTCAGGACAAGAAGCTAGTGTAATCGACGGCAAGATAACTCTTGACACTCCTTACGATATTGTTTTACTAGAAGCTGTACAAGACTAATTATCCAGCTGCTGAAGAAATGAAGCCAGCACTTGAGAAATCCCTAACTCCATAGCAGGATTTGTTATGGAGAGATTATTTACGTCAAAGTTTTCTTGAAATGATGGAAAGCTAAAGCTCTCCGCTATAACTCCTCCAAAACGGGGAGCTGTGCTCTTCATGTATTCAAGTGCAGAAGAGGCTCCTCTAGCTCCAGGAGAAGTGCTCACTAATAGGATCTTTTTATTTGCTAAGAAATTCCTGTCTGCTCGAGAAAGCCAGTCTAGAATATTTTTAAAATAGGCAGATATCATCCCGTTGTGCTCATTTACTCCTATGATAATCCCAGAAGCTTCGGCTATCTTATTTTTAATGATCTGAATATCAATTGGGATTCCTCGCTCTTGTTCAAGATCTAAATTATACATAGGAATATCATAATCTAGAAGATGTAAACGCGATGCGGGCTGAGATTGTATCGCATTAATAATATAATCCAGCAACATACTATTTATAGATGTTTTGCTATTACTTCCGGATAGTGCAATAATTGTTTCCATAGTTTCATAAAAAAAGCCACCCGAAGGTAGCTTTTTTATTAATTATATATTTTCTCAATTATAGGCTCAATGTAAGTGTAGCAATAATCGATGTGTTATCACGGTCTACCGTAGCTTCATTTGTTAATCCTGTGCTGTATAAGGAATTAGTGCGCTCTTGAGAGAATGTATCATAAGCTACATCTAATTTTATCTTTCCAAAATTATAACCAATTCCTGCAGAGTATCCAGATAAGTCACCTACTGTAGTCTCATCTTTAAACGGACTATCTTCATAGCGGTAACCACCTCTAAAACTCCATGCTTGAGATCTAATCTCTCCACCTAATTTATAAGAATTTACTGGTTGCAATAAATTATCTATCGCTGCATTTTGCGTATTGAAGAAAGAATCGCTTTCTGGTCTGAAACTAAGATTTGTATAATCCTTATAAGAGTAATCGAAGCTCAATAAACCTTGCTGTCCGAAAAGATATGCAACACTACCTGTATATTTTCCAGGAGTTTTGATTTCATAATCCTCATAGATATTAGTTACTCTAGGATTAATCACTGTGTTGAATACTCCTGCATCATCTATTGCTGTAGTAGAAACACTTTGATTAGTCTCTTCGCTTATAGTTGTCCACGTAGGTGAATCATAAGTAAAGCCAACTCTCAAGTTTTCTCCAGCCTTATAAATACTTCCTAGTTGGAAAGAAAATCCACTACCAATAGTTCTTAAATTATTTTCAAAACGAATATCTGTAATGTTAGTAAACCCTTCATCTGCCCCTACATTATTAGATTCAAATAAAACAGTAGACTGATTATAATCTATAAAGTGAGAATTTAAGTTAAGCCCTAAATAAAGATTTTCATCATACTGAGCTCCAATATTAAATGATGCCTTACCGCTATAACCCGATGATGCAAAGATGTACTCTTGGTCATAATTTTCGGCAACCGTGTTTACAAAATACTCTGTATTACCAAAATCATTTGAAACTGGATCTATGATAAAAGATTGAAATCCTAATAACGCTTGTTGCGCACCGAATCCTTCACTTTCTCCAAGAAATTGATATAAATCTGAAACAGACTCCCCATCAACCGTCTCTAAAAGATCAAGAGGAATTCCTTGTGCAAAATCACTAAAGTAGCTAGAAATAGAATTTGTATTATTTCCGACAGCTGTGTATTGATTATCAAGATTTGATGTTCGATCATAATTGAAGCTAAGAGAAACTTTATTCCACTTAGAATTACCTGAACCACCTATAATGAAAACACCTCCAGCCTGATTTATAGATAAATCAGAATCTGAAACATTTGTTGTATTTCCAAGGTATCTCGTATCATTATCGAAGTTATCATTAACAATAGATAGTGATACTGTACCTTTTGTAAAAACAGCACTTGCTGCGGGATTATCACCTATTGCACTTAAATCTCCACCTAAAGCCCCAAATGCACCTCCCATTGCTCTATATCGAGCTGTTCCAGTTACATTTGATGAGGTATATAAAAGTGCATCAGAAATACTCTGTCCAAAAGATGTTCCCGTGGCCACTAAAGCCGCTATTATAATAAGTTTTTTCATATAAAAAATTTAATGCTGTAGTCTATATCAATTATCCTCTGCGTCCTCCGCTTCTACCAGAAGATCTTGAAGATGATCCACTACTACTTCTTGATGGTGATGACGATCTAGATGCAGAGCTACTTCTAGATGAAGATCTGCTAGGCGTCGCTGTAGGTCTAGACGAACTTGATGAAGGTCGTGATTTTGTACCACTAGGTCTTACTGGACGCGAAGGTCTTGATTGAGTTCCAGATGGTCTCGTAGGACGGCTTGGTCTCGTTGCATTAGGCCTACCTCTTGTAACACCATCACGATTAGCTGTTGTAGGTCTACCCCTAGTAACACCATCGCGATTTGTAGTTGTAGGTCTTCCTCTAGTAACGCCATCACGATTAGTAGATGTTGGTCTAGTTCCAATTACTCGCGAGCTAGTTCCTCTGTTTCTAGAATATGTATTTCTACTTGTGGCTCTTGATGTTCTTCCTGAAGCCGAACGTAAACGAGATCTTGAAGATGAGATTGCATTTACAGCACTACTTCTTCTTCCTGTATTAGATATAGAAGATCTTCTACCTGCGTTATACGCTACACGACCTCTGTAGTTCCTGCCATTGTTTCCATAGTAGTGGTTGTTAAAATTATTACCATAGTGAAAGAAAGGACGATTATATGCATATCCATAACCACCATACCCGAAAAATGGACTATTAAATCCTCTATGTATGCCATATCCCCATGGTGACCAGAATCCGCCTCCCCATGCATTTCCGTAGAATCCTCCACCCCATCCGTAACCGTAGCCTCCAAAACCTCCCCAGTTATTGAAGCCCCAATAAGGAGTGTTATTGTATATGTTAATTTCTACGTCTTGAGTTTCATCACCCCAAGCTGCATACCCAGTATTTGTTTCAAAACTAGCTCCTTCTACGTAGATATCTGTGCCAGCCTCCGAAGAGTAGGATTCAATATCAGTAAATACGGCACCATCTTCTTCTAGCTCACTGAGTTCTTGAACTCCTTTTTCAAAGTAATTTTTATAAACATTAGTATTTGCACCACTAGAAATTTCTTGATCAGAAGCGCTAGCTGCATCAGTTTGAGGACTACTGTAAATCCCATCCTCATCATAAAAATTTTGTGTAGAACTACAACCTATCAAAAATACTGACGTAACAGCCACAAATGACAAATTCTTTGTTGTGCGTATAAGTGAAGTATAAAATTCCATATCGATAGTGTTTTAATTGTTGCTTGATTCAAAAATACCTAATTTCGCTAGGTATTTTTACATTCAAATTAACACAACATTTGTGCCAAAACAAGTTTTATGGGCAAGAACCTCACAAAAAGAAGTGAAGATTATTCTAAATGGTATAATGAATTAGTAGTTCAAGCAGACCTAGCAGAAAACTCAGCAGTGCGCGGCTGTATGGTTATCAAACCATACGGATATGCCATCTGGGAAAAAATGCAAGCAGAGCTTGATCGCATGTTCAAAGAAACAGGACATGAAAATGCATATTTCCCATTATTTGTACCTAAAAGTCTTTTTGAAGCAGAAGAAAAGAATGCAGAAGGCTTTGCAAAGGAATGTGCAGTAGTTACTCACTACAGATTAAAAACAGATCCTGATAATCCTAGCAAGCTTATTGTTGATCCTAACGCAAAATTAGAGGAAGAACTTATCGTTCGTCCTACTAGTGAAGCTATTATATGGAATACATATAAAGGATGGATTCAATCATATAGAGATCTTCCATTATTAATAAACCAATGGGCAAACGTAGTACGCTGGGAAATGCGCACTCGCTTATTTTTAAGGACTGCCGAATTCTTATGGCAAGAAGGTCATACAGCACACGCTACTAAACAAGAAGCACTAGTAGAGGCAGAATTAATGAATAACATCTATGCAGAATTTGCTGAGAATTTCTTAGCTATTCCTGTAGTAAAAGGTGTAAAGACAGAGAGTGAACGTTTTGCTGGTGCAGATGAAACCTTTTGTATCGAAGCACTTATGCAAGATGGAAAAGCACTACAAGCAGGTACCTCTCACTTTTTAGGTCAAAATTTCGCGAAAGCGTTTGATGTAAAATTTACAACAAACCAAGGAAAACAAGAGCATGTATGGGCTACCTCTTGGGGTGTATCTACACGACTTATGGGAGCGCTTATAATGACGCATAGTGATGACCAAGGACTTGTGCTACCTCCTAACCTCGCTCCATTCCAAGTGGTCATTGTTCCAATATATAAAGGACAAGAACAACTGGATGCGATCTCTCAAGTGGCAAATGAAATTGTACAAGACCTCAAACTTCATGGAGTTTCTGTAAAGTTTGATAACCGCGATACGCACAAACCAGGATGGAAATTTAATGAGTATGAGCTCAAGGGTGTTCCTTTAAGAATAGGAATAGGACCAAAAGACCTTGAGAAACGAACAGTAGAACTTGCTAGGCGCGATACGCTCACAAAAGAGTTTGTGGCCAAAGAGGATATTGTAGAGACTGTAGTTGACCTTTTAAAGGAAATACAAGAAAACCTATACACTAAGGCAAAAAATTACAGAGATACGCATATAACGCCTGTAAATGACTTTGAAGAATTCAAAGAAGTACTAGAGACCAAAGGTGGATTCTTGAGCGCACATTGGGATGGCACTGCAGAAACTGAAGAAAAAATCAAACAAATTACAAAAGCAACCATACGATGCATACCTATGGATGCTGTTGAAGAAGAAGGAAAATGCGTTTTTTCTGGCGCTCCTTCTAATCGTAGAGTACTGTTTGCCAAGGCATATTAATTTTTTTTTGAAAAAAGTTTCAAATAGTCTTGCAACATCTAGAAAAATGTTTATTTTTGCATCCGCAATTTAAGCGATTGTTCTAGGCCCGTTCGTCTATCGGCTAGGACGCATGGTTTTCATCCATGTAAGAGGGGTTCGATTCCCCTACGGGCTACACATTTTGAATACATAAATTCTGAAGGTAACACTTCAGAATTTTCCTGGCCCGTTCGTCTATCGGCTAGGACGCATGGTTTTCATCCATGTAAGAGGGGTTCGATTCCCCTACGGGCTACAATTTTTATAATTACTAGAAAAAACAATAATGGCAAATCACAAGTCAGCTTTAAAGAGAATTAGAAGCAACGAAGCTAAGCGTCTTAGAAATCGTTACCAACACAGAACGACTCGTAACGCGATCAAAAGACTACGCGATATGACTGAGCAGAAAGATGCACAGGCTTTATATCCAGCTGTAGCTTCTATGATTGACAAGTTAGCTAAGCGTAATATCATTCATGATAACAAAGCAGCTAACCTGAAATCTAAGCTTGCAAAGCACGTAGCAGCGCTATAATAGCACTACGATTATGATATACAGAGAACTTCTATATTTCTATAGGGGTTCTTTTCTTATTTAAGAAGTAGATAAGTACAACTTACGCTTTCGCGAAAGCAAAACCTCTCTACTACTTTTACATATTAAGATTAATACCGCAAGAAATTCTTGCAACTGATTAGGCTAACCTCTGACGATGTTCGTGAATGTTGCCCTAACGTAAAACCACTTTAATATCCATAGAAATGGAAGATTTAGTAAAATTCGTACAAGACGAATTCATCCCAAAAAATGATTTCCCAACTTTTTCAGCAGGAGATACAATTACTGTATTTTATGAAATTAAGGAAGGTGAAAAAAGTAGAACACAGTTCTTTAGAGGAGTTGTGATTCAATTAAGAGGAACTGGAAGAACTCAAACATTTACAATCCGTAAAATGTCTGGTACTGTTGGTGTGGAACGTGTATTCCCACTTAACCTTCCTGCAATCCAAAAGATTGAAATAAACAAGAAAGGTATTGTACGTCGTGCACGTATCTTTTACTTTAGAGGTCTTACTGGTAAGAAAGCTCGTATTAAAGAAAGACGTGGCGCTTAAGCTACCACAATATATTATCAAAAAGCTCCATCATAACGATGGAGCTTTTTTTTGGATATATGTTAGCATAAATACATCTTACAAGAGATGAAAATCAAGCGGATATCCACCACTCAGCTTAGAATAAGACAGATTAATTAATCAAGTTATATACTGTTATCATCTTTCTAATTAATAAGAATCTCCATCTAGTCGTTGATAAGAAATATCAAAGCCACTGCCCTTCTCCCCAAACTAAACTCCTCTGATCATATACTACACAACAAACACAGTTATTAGTATTAGCATCTTGTTACACAACCAAAATCAACACCATCTTATACTTTATATAACTTCAAAAAAGTATTATTCATCTACTTTAAATGCTTAAATGAATTTAATGTATAGTTAAATACAATATTCTTAATAATTCTGAGTGTATTCGCGCACCTAAGCATTGCAAGTAACCTTAGTGATTTGGTATATTTGCTAGGCTCGACTTACGAGTGATTTTCAATAGATTTACTAAACAAATACCTTCTAAATGGCGACAGAAAAGACCACTATAAAGTATACACTTACGGATGAAGCTCCTATGCTTGCGACGCATTCATTCCTCCCTATTATAAAACGTTTCACCCAGTCTTCTAATATTGACATGGAGCTAGTGGATATTTCTCTAGCTGGTCGTATCGTTGCAAATTTTCCAGACAACCTTACTGAAGATCAAAAACAAGAAGATGCATTGCTTGCGCTAGGAGAACTAGCAAAGCAACCAGAAGCAAATATTATCAAACTTCCAAACATCTCTGCCTCTATACCTCAGCTTACGGCTGCTATAAAGGAATTACAAAGTGATGGATACGATATTCCAGATTTTCCAGAAGAACCAAAAACTGACGAGGAAAAATCTATACGTGCTAGATATGCAAAAGTATTAGGTAGTGCTGTAAACCCAGTATTACGTGAAGGTAACTCAGACCGTAGAGCTCCTAAGCCTGTGAAGCAATATGCGAGAAACAACCCACACAGTATGGGCGCATGGAGTGCAGATTCTAAAACACATGTTTCAACAATGTCTCATGGAGATTTTAGAAACAATGAAAAATCTGTTACTATTCAAGAAGCTGGAAATGTTCGTATTGAACATGTAGCTACAGATGGAACTGTTACTGTTCTTAAAGCTAACACGCCAGTACTAGCAGAAGAAATTATAGACGCTTCTCTTATGGAGAAGAAAGCTTTGATTTCTTTCCTTGAAGAGCAAGTAGTAGATGCAAAAGAAAAAGATATCCTTTTCTCCCTTCACATGAAGGCGACTATGATGAAGGTTTCTGACCCTAAAATATTTGGACACGCAGTACGTGTGTTTTTTGCACCAGTATTTGAGAAGTACGGAGCTACTTTTGATAAATTAGGAGTAGATGTAAATAATGGATTTGGAGACTTAGTTTCTAAAATTGACGAATTACCATCTTCAGAAAAAGAAGAAATCCTTGCTGCTATACAAGCTTGTTATGATGCAAGACCAGATCTTGCAATGGTAAATTCTGATAAAGGAATTACAAACCTACACGTTCCTAGTGATGTTATTATTGATGCATCTATGCCAGCAATGATACGTGCATCTGGACAAATGTGGAATGCAGAAGGAAAACAACAAGACACAAAAGCGGTAATTCCAGATAGTAGTTATGCTGGAGTTTTCCAAGAAACGATAGATTTCTGTAAAAAAAATGGAGCTTTTGACCCTACAACAATGGGTACAGTTCCTAACGTAGGTCTTATGGCTCAAAAAGCCGAAGAATACGGATCTCACGATAAGACATTCGAAATACCAGCAGCTGGAGTAGTACGTACAGTAGATGACGCTGGAAATACATTAACAGAACATAAGGTAGAAGAAGGAGATATCTGGAGAATGTGCCAGGTAAAAGATGCTCCTATACGTGACTGGGTTAAACTTGCTGTAAGTCGTGCAAGAGCTACTGGTGTGCCAGCTATATTCTGGTTAGATCAAGAGAGAGCTCATGATGCACAACTTATCAAGAAAGTAAATCTTTACTTAAAAGATCACGATACCGATGGTCTCGACATTCAAATCATGTCTCCTGTACTTGCTACACGCTTCTCTTTAGAACGTATCAAGAATGGACAAGACACTATCTCTGTAACAGGAAATGTACTTCGTGATTATAATACAGATTTATTCCCTATTCTAGAAGTAGGAACTAGTGCAAAGATGCTATCTATCGTTCCTCTTATGAATGGTGGAGGTTTATTTGAAACTGGAGCTGGAGGATCTGCTCCTAAGCATATCCAGCAGTTTCTAGAAGAAGGTCACCTGCGTTGGGATTCTCTTGGAGAATTCTTAGCACTAGCAGTATCTCTAGAGCATGTAGCAACTAGCCGTGGTAACGATCGCGCTCAAGTTCTTGCAGACACGCTAGATGAAGCGACAATTAAATTCTTAGAAAATAGAAAGTCTCCTTCTCGTAAAGTAAACGAGCTAGATAACCGTGGTAGTCACTTTTATCTTGCACTTTACTGGGCACAAGGCCTTGCTGCACAGACTGTAAATGCTGACCTAGCTTCAGAGTTTGCACCTATAGCAAAAACTATGGAAAAAAACGAGCATACGATTATTAACGAACTAAATGCCGCACAAGGTGAGCCTCAAAATATAGATGGTTATTACAGCGTAAGCAGTGAGAAAACATTTGCAGCTATGCGACCAAGTACGACATTTAATGCAATTATTGATTAAATTATAACGCTTTCGCGAAAGCGTACAATACTACCTAAAAGCCTCTTCTAGACAGAAGAGGCTTTCATTTTTTTAACAAGTTTAATTAAATTATTGTCGTTAGCTTTACTCAAAACTATAACATGAAAAAGTTCTTTACTTTACTCTTTCTCTTAGGAGTTACTCAGCTTTCATTGAGTCAAGAAAAGTATACACTCAGTGGTACAATCACAGATAATTCAAGTAATGAGACTTTAATTGGTGTAAGCATATTATTTCCTGAATTAAAAGATGGTGTAGTTACAAATTCATATGGGTTCTACTCCATAACATTGCCCGAGGGAATCTATCAATTACAAGTAAGCTACTTAGGATATACAGATGTAATTGAAACGGTAAATCTCACAAGTGACATACGTCGCAATTTTAAACTCACTCCATCTGAAGAATTACTTAACGAGGTTGTAATAGAAGAAAAAGTAGAGCGAGTGCGTATACGTAAACCTCAAATGAGTGTAAATGCACTAAGTGCAGCTACGATTAAACAAATTCCCGTAGTACTAGGAGAGGCAGATGTTATTAAAGCAATTTTATTACTTCCTGGAGTTACAAGTGCTGGTGAGGGTGCTTCTGGGTTTAATGTGCGCGGTGGTGCGGCAGATCAAAATTTAATCCTACTTGATGAGGCTACTATATTCAACTCCTCTCACCTCTTCGGGTTTTTCTCAGTGTTTAATCCTGATGCGATTAAAGATTTAAAACTTTACAAAGGCGGAATCCCTGCACGTTATGGTGGTCGCGTCTCATCTGTATTAGACATTTATCAAAAAGAAGGTAATAGCAAAAATGTAAAAGTAAGCGGAGGAATAGGCGCTGTCGCAAGCAGATTACTTGTAGAAGGACCTATTGTAAAGGATAAAGCTGCGTTTCTACTGGGTGGAAGAGCGTCATATGCTCATTTATTTTTACCCTTATTTGATATAGACAACAAGGCATACTTTTATGACCTCAACACTAAGATTAACTACAATATAAATGACAACAATAGTTTATATCTCTCAGGGTATTTTGGTAGAGATCTCTTTAGTATTGATGATAGTTTTAAAAATGTTTACGGCAACGCCGTAGGCAATGTGCGATGGAACCACATCTTTTCTGACAAACTGTTTTCTAACGCCTCCCTGATTTATAGTGACTATTATTATGGTTTAGATCTTGACTTTGTAGGATTTGAGTGGAACTCAGGCATCAACAACATTAACCTTAAGTACGATCTTACTCATTACTTAAATGATAAGATGAAAATATACTCTGGGATAAATAATCTATACTACACCTTTAATCCTGGGCGCATAAAACCTAATGGACCAGATTCTGGTATTATAGAAGAGCAACTCACAAAAAAATATGCAAATGAGTTTGCAGCCTATGTTGATGTAGAGCACAAACTATCTAAAGACCTCACTGTAGAATACGGCCTGCGTTACAGTAATTTTACTCGTCTTGGTCAAGACGAGATCAATATATATAGAGATAATCAAGCTGTCACTTTTGATCCATTTTTGTTGATTTATAAAAGTGAAGACCCAATAGGTACAGATACTTCCTTATCAAGGAGTGACAAGCTTGCAACTTTTAATTCATTAGAGCCTAGAGTTGCTGCATCTTACGCCTTTAATGATGATACCTCTATAAAGGCCAGTTACACAAGACTCGCTCAATACCTGCATTTATTATCAAATACAAGCTCCCCTACCCCATTAGACATATGGACACCTAGTGGGCAATTTATACAACCTCAAAAGCTCGATCAGTATGCTTTAGGATATTTTAAAAACTTTGAAGTTAAAAACACAGAATACACACTAGAAACAGAGGCTTTTTATAAAAATATTGATGGCAGAGTAGATTATATTGATGGCGCACAACTTATCGCAAATGATGCTATCGAGCAAGTAGTATTACAAGGCGAAGCGAGGGCATACGGCTTAGAATTTTTGTTAAGAAAAAATGATGGCGACCTTAAAGGATTTATATCATATACACTCTCAAAATCTGAGCAACGTACCCCAGGGAGAAATGAAAATGAGTTAGGTATTAATAGAGGGCAGTGGTATAACACCCCTTATGACAAAACTCATGACATCTCTATGAATCTAAGCTATGAGCTCAGTAAGAAGTGGAAATTTGGCAGTAACTTCCTTTTTCAAACGGGACAGCCTACAAATTTTCCTGTAGGACAATTTGAGTTTCAAGGAATAGTAATTCCAACATATGGTCCTCGCAATGAACAACGATTGCCATCTTACCATAGACTAGACTTAAGCGCAACACTAACTCCTAGTGCAAATGAAGGTTGCTCATGGCAATCCGAATGGATTTTTAGTCTTTATAACGCTTATAATAGACGAAATGCTGCTTCAATTAACTTCAGGCAAAATGCAGAAACTGGAAACAATGAGGCCATTAGAACTTCTATTTTTGGAGTAATACCAGCAGTAACTTATAATTTCAAATTTTAAGATTATGAAATATATCTTTTTAACCCTCGCACTACTTTTTGTTGCTACTTCTTGTGAAGATGTAGTAGATGTCGATCTAGAAAATGAAGATCCACGACTCATTGTAGATGCACTTATTAGAATAGATACTGCACAAAATCTAACAGATGCAACTATAAAAGTTTCTTTATCATCTTCATTTTTTGGAGCTATAGAGCCTGCCTCAATTGAAAATCTAGAATTAAGGAAAGAAAATGATGGCAGTAGTGTTCCATACGAGCCTATTCCGGGTTCTCCTGGGTCGTATCGACCTTTTAGCACAACAACTTCTCCTGTATCAGATAATAAAATTGTCACGAGCTGGTTTGAAGACGAGAGTGACTTTCTTTTGTATGTTACTTACCAAGATCAATTGTATCTAGCAAGAACTTCATTTGCGCCTTCTTCTCCTATTGATTCTGTCACTCAGGGTGATGGAGGACTCTTTGACGAAGATGACAAGGAAGTTATTGTTGCATTTACAGATATTGACGCTCAAGAAAACTATTATCTCTTTGATTTCGGCTTTAATGAATTCTTACCTACCGAAGACCGTTTTTATGAGGGACAACAATTTGAGTTCTCTTATTTTTATGATGCAGAAGATACTGGTATAGCAACGGGAGACGAAGTAAACATTAGTATTCTGGGGGCTACCGAAGACTTCTTCAACTACATGAATGGTCTTGTAGAACAGAGTCAGCAGGGAGATAATGGACCTTTTCAAACCCCAACAGCCACCGTAAGAGGAAACTTTCTTAATGTAACTGACATAGATAACATAGATCAGTTTGATAACGTAAATAGACCAGATGCTTTTATCTTAGGCTACTTCTCGCTATCACAAGAATTTACGACGAGCTTCGTTATAGAGGAGTAATTTTCTTTTTACGCTTTCGCGAAAGCGTACTAATAACATACTTCTACATTTTATTTTATTACTTGATTACCTACATTAGCCCTTATGATTAAAAGTATTTTATCCTTTACATTATTTGTAGTTACAACCACGCTTCTATTCTCACAGCAAGATATACCTCAAGACTATTTTGTTAATCCGCTAGATGGGCAGCTAGTCCTTGCTGGAAGTTTTGGAGAGTTGAGGAGTAATCACTTTCATAGTGGGTTAGATTTAAAAACACAAAGAAGAGAAGGGCTTCCAGTGTATGCATCAGCGGCAGGTACGGTTACACGTATTAAGATATCGCACTATGGTTATGGGAAGGCCATTTATGTTACTCATCCTAATGGGTACACTACCGTTTATGGACACCTTCAAAAATTTTGTGATGAGATAGAAGAATTTGTGAAAAATGCTCAGTATGAAAAAGAAAGCTTTGAGATAGAGCTTTTCCCTAAAAAGGGCGAACTAGAGATAGGTCAAGGTGAAATTCTGGCATATAGCGGCAACACTGGAAGCAGCGGCGGACCGCATTTACATTTTGAAATAAGAGATGCAAATGAACGCCCTATGAATCCGTTTTTATTTGGACTTACAGCAAAAGACACGCGTAAACCTACTATTAATGAGCTGCGCGCGTATCCTGTAGGAGAAAATGCATCTATTAATCAAAATGCAAGTCCAGTGTCTGTGAGACTCACACAAAAACCTGACGGAAGCTACCTCGCCGAAAATCTCAATGCATATGGAGAAATAGGTTTTGCAATAGGCACCATAGACCAACAAGATTTGGCCAATAATAAAAATGGTATTTATGCCATTACCACAGCTGTTAATGGTCAAGAAAACTTTGAAGTAACTATGGATAAATTTTCATTTGCAGAGACTCGCTACCTCAACCGAATGATTGATTATAGTCTCTACAAGGACAAGCGTAAAAGAGTTCAAAAATTATTTATAGAAAAAAACAACCCTTTAAGTATCTACACTAAGCAAGTGGATAATGGTGTGCTCAATATAGGAGATAGTCTCTCTTATCAATATCAAATAAATGTGCGTGACTATGCAGGTAATAACGTAATCATTAACGTACCTATCACTGGTAAAAAAGAAACGATAACACCTGCTGACAGAAAAGGGATAGAAGATTATGTCTATAGTGATCAAGGATACACGTATAATGATGGCAAATTTGAAGTTTATATACCAAAGGGAGCGTTATACGAAGATACTTTTCTCAACTTAAGAACAGAGGGGGATAAACTTACACTGCACGAAGATCTAGTACCAGTGCATAAGAATATTGCTATCTCTTATGACTTGTCTAGTTATAATGAAGAAGACCGAGATAAGCTATATTTAGGTAGAATAGGATACAAAGGAGACGTGTATTATAGTAATACAAGAATTAAGGATAATAAGCTACAGATAAGTACTCGTATACTAGGTGACTATACAATAGGAAAAGATACGGATTCACCAATCGTAAAAGCTGTAAATATTACAAAGGGAAAATGGATGTCTAAATACAGATATCTCAAATTTGAAATAACAGATCTTACTAGCGGCATTAAAGGCTATAGGGCTACAGTAAATGGAAAGTATATTCTACTCGAGTATGACCCAAAGACTAAGCTCCTCACTCATGACTTTAATGACAATGTGGTAACAGACACAGAAAACAACTTAAAACTGATTGTAACTGACAATGTGGGAAATAACACTACATTTGAAACTACTTTCTTTAGAAAATCTGCCTTTTGAAAAACAACTACCTACTCCTACTAATTATATTTCTAGTCACAACTACTACTAGTCTAGCACAAACCGCAACTATACGCGGTATTGTGGTTGATGATAGAAATACTCCAGTTCCTGGGGTTTCTGTTTCTTATGGAACGGATGGGACAACTACAAATGACAATGGTTTTTACATACTAGAAATACCTTCTGGTGAGAAAGTAACTATAAACTTTACCTATGTAGGTTTTAAGAAAATATCTCAGCCTTTTAACCTCTCTCCTAATGCTGAAGTGGAGTTTAATCCAGTGTTAAAAGCAGACGTAGAGCAGCTAGGAACAGTAATTATAACCGCAACAACACAACAACGCGTTGAGGGTGTTGTTACCATATCTCCAGAAGTTATTAGAAAAACACCCGGAGCAAACGCTGGAGTAGAAAATTTATTAAAATCCTTACCAGGTGTAAGCAACAATAACGAGTTAAGTACGCAATATTCTGTACGTGGTGGAAACTTTGATGAGAACCTTGTATATGTAAATGAGATTGAAGTGTACAGACCTTTCTTAGTAAGGTCTGGGCAACAAGAAGGATTGAGTTTTGTAAACAGTGATCTTGTTCAAAATGTAGCTTTTAGTGCTGGTGGCTTTCAAGCAAAATATGGAGACAAATTATCCTCTGTTTTAGATATAAGCTATAGGAGGCCTACAGGTTTTGCAGCTAGTGTAGACGCAAGCTTACTAGGAGGCAGTATCTCTGGCGAGGGAATAACAAAAGACGGACGTTTTACAGCACTCGCAGGAGTACGTTATAGAGACAATAGCTTGCTTGTAGATGCAAAGCAGACAGAAACAAATTTTAGACCTCGCTTTTTTGACGCACAGACTTTTTTGACCTATAAGTTTTCAAATAAATTCCAATTGGACTTTCTAGGAAATATTGCTGTAAACAAATACGATTATGAGCCACTTACAAGACAGACTAATTTTGGAACCTTAGCAGATCCTATAGCACTTGTTGTTTTTTATGAAGGCCAAGAAAAGGATAAGTATGAGACCTACTTTGGAGCACTAAAAGGAACTTATGAACTTAATGAGCATACTACTCTAAAGCTATTAGGCTCTGCATATCACACACAAGAACAAGAGTATTTTGACATTTTTGCAAATTACCGTTTGGGAAGACCTAACACTAATATAGGAGATGAAAATCTAGGAGAAGTAGAATTTACTCAAGGTATAGGGTCTCAACTTACTCATGCACGTAATGATCTTGATGCGCTCTTTATTAATCTGGAGCACAAAGGAACCTACTTAAAAAATGATGATCAGATAGATTGGGGAATTAAATATACTAGAGAGGATATACGCGACCGTCTCGAAGAATATGAAGTAATAGATTCGGCTGGCTTTTCAATTAGACCTCCCATAGGTGATTTTGTAAACCAGCAACCTTACGAAGCTTTTGACGCTCCTCTTGAACCCTTTACTAATATCAGAGCTAGAAATGATGTACAAATAGACCGCATCTCTGCTTATGGTCAATACAGTAAAAGAATAGATTGGGGAGAACGTGAAGTGTGGATTAATGCAGGAGTACGGGCACAACAATGGACAGTGAGTGGTGAAGGCATAGAAAGCAATACACAAACTATTGTAAGTCCTAGAGCTCAAATAAGCTTAAAACCTGGCGGGAATGAGGATATGATCTTTAGACTCTCAGGAGGGCTTTATGCACAACCTCCTCTCTATCGTGAGTTAAGAGATTCACTAGGTCAAGTACGCCCAGAAGTAAAAGCTCAAAAATCTTATCATATTGTAGCTGGACACGATTGGAGCTTTAATATGTGGGAACGTCCTTTTAAACTAGTTACAGAAGCTTACTACAAAGGACTTACAGACGTAAATCCATATACGTTAGAAAATGTACGTATAAGATATAGAGCTACTAATAATGCTACTGCTCAATCGTACGGTCTGGATACAAGACTTAATGGAGAGTTTGTACCAGGAACTGAGAGTTGGATAAGCCTGGGTGTATTGCGCACAGAAGAAAATATAGATAATCAAGGCTATATACCTCGACCAACAGACCAGCGATTAAAGGTTGCTTTCTTATTTCAAGATTATGCTCCTAGTATTCCAAATCTAAAGTTATATATCAATATGGTATATCAAACAGGATTACCAGGGGGATCTCCAAGTTATGCAGACCCATATCAATTTGCAGAGTTACCGAGATTACGAGATTACTTTAGATCAGATATAGGTATAAACTATGTCATCACAGATGCAACAAAACCGTACCCAAAAGGACACTGGCTTCATGTATTTAAGGATCTAACGGCAGGTTTTGAAATCTATAATATTTTTGATAGACAAAACTCGATTACAAATACCTTTGTAAGAGATGCTAGTACCAGACAACAATTTGCAATCCCTAATTTTCTATCACCTAGAGTATTTAATGTAAGAATGTCAGCAAAGTTCTAAATTAGGCAGGAACGCCTTCTAGAAATTCTTTTAAGATTTCTATTACATAATCCACATCGGCTTTGGTGTTATATTTTGAAAATGAAAAACGCACACTAGGCTTTCCTAAATCTTCTCCCGATAAAATTTCTTGTAACACATGCGAGCCCTTATCGCTACCACTTTGACAAGCACTTCCTTTAGAACAAGATATACCTTTCATATCTAGTTGAAATAATAGTAAAAGTGCCTTTTCTGAAGCTATAGGTAAACAAACATTAAGTAAGGTGTACGTACTTTTTTCTGAGTTAGAACAATTACCGTTAAGCTTAGCTTCAGGAATTTCTTCTTGTAGCCTTTCGGCGAAATAGTCTTTTATACCCTTCACATAAGCGCTTTCCTCTTCAAGGTTTTTATAAGCATACTCCATTGCTGTTTCTAATCCTGCAATATTATGAACTCCTTCTGTTCCAGCTCTTAATCCTCTTTCTTGCGAACCTCCATAAATTAAAGGTCGTAGGCCGCTATTTTTTCTCACAAAGGCAAACCCTACTCCTTTAGGACCGTGAAATTTGTGAGCAGCTGCGGCAATATAATCTACAGGTATCTTCTGTAGGTCTATATTATAATGACCTATACTTTGTACCATATCACTATGCACTAATGCTCCATATGACTTACACATAGTCGCCACAGCTTCTATGTCAATCATATTACCTACTTCATTATTAACATGCATTAAGCTCACAAGCGTTTTCTCTTCACTCGATCTTAGCATTTCTTCTAGATGCTTCTCATCCGGTGTCCCGCAGTTCTTGAGGTTTACATACTCTAATTTGATATTATTAGTACGTGCTGCCTCTTCGGCCGCATGAAGTACAGCATGGTGCTCGATGCGCGAAGTAATTATGCGTTGTATTCCTAAATCGCGTGCTGCGCTATTTATTACAAGGTTATCTGCTTCTGTACCACCAGAAGTGAAGAATATTTCTCCAGCAGATACATTGAGAATCTTAGCTACTGTCTTACGAGCATTTTCTACAATACTTTTGGCACTGCGACCTACAGCATGTGTAGAGGATGGATTTCCAGAAACATCACGCATTACTTGCATAATACGATCAAGTACTTCCTCTCTTATTTGCGTGGTTGCTGCGTTATCAAAATAAACATTAGACATAAGCGTTACTCATTAGGGATTTGCTTACAAAAATAACCAAAATAACTCGAGACTGCTCGATACCTGCCTATTTGGTTATTAGAATTTGCAGAGCTAAACGACAATTCTAATAGCTGCTTTTTAGAAAGTAAATAACATTTTCGCGAAAGCGTATTTCAATCACTTTGCCCTATTTTTGCATTAAACATTATAACTATGAAGAAGCTCACGCTTTTACTTGCTCTTATATTTTTAATCGTGTCATGTGATGACGGCGACGTTATTGTTACGGAACTTGATTTTGACGATGTTGAGTTACAACGATGTGAGAATGTAAGTGATGTTACTAACTATGTGTTTTATAAAACTAAGTCTAGCACTAATGAGGCGCTTGCTTTACAATTTGAAACAGATGAGCCTTTATTTGAAGAGGTAAATACTTCATATTCTATATTACTTTCTGGAACAGATCAATACTCATACCGCGTATTTAATGGAGATCCAAGCAATTACTTTTGTAATGCGATACCGCCTACAAGTCCTTTAGTTCAAGAAGAGTTTATAAGTACAGATGGTCTGGTAGAAATATTTTCTAGCGGTACAGAAAGCGACGCAGATGCTATACCTACAGAAATAGAAGACCCTACACTTTTACTAGATACAGATCTTGACGGAATTCTTGATTACTTAGATTTTGATGATGATGGAGATAATGTACCTACTAGACTTGAGGGTGTAGTTTTAAATGAAGATGAGACAGCGATAGATTTAATGTTATCCCGCGATACAGACGGAGATATGATTCCAGATTATCTTGATGACGACGATGATGGCGATGGGATTCTTACAAGAAATGAAGACCTAAATAGAGACTTAAACCCAAATAATGATAAATCTGATCTTGATTTTCCAACAGTTCCAGATTACTTAAACCCAAATATAACTGTAGAAACTGTTGTAGATGTCTATCGTGAAAACGAATACTTTATATCAGATCTAACGCTAGATATCACGATTACTAATACAGTACTTATTAACCCTGCTAACCAGGAAGAATTGCGAAATGAGACATTACAACTACTAGGAACATACTCCGCAGGTGATGTTTCAATAAAAGATACCCCAGTGTTTAATTAAATTACGTATTCTGAAAAATATAGACTTCGGTAGCTCCTACTCCATACTTCTGAAAATCCGCATCATAAAACCTAAGATTATCATACCTACGAAGTAGTGTATAGAGCTCCTCACGGAGCACTCCTTCTCCCACTCCATGTATGAAAACCATCTTAGGGATACGCTTTTTGATAGCAAATTCTAATTGTCTGGTTGCAGTATCGAGTTGAACGGTAAGAATTTCATAATTACTCATACCGCGTTCCCTATCGACTAACTTATGGATATGCAAATCCACCTCAAACATGGGAGCATTGCGCTCTTTAGGATTTACCTTTATTGCTTTCTTTCTTTTTGCCTCTTCTTTTTCTGAAATTACAGAATCTGGCACTACAGAAAGTGCCGCTCTCATACTCTTAGAAACTGCTGGTATAAGCTCGCTTTCGCGAAAATAGGATATAAAGCCATACTCATCTTCTACCGAAACTTCATCATCTTTAATGCGTACCACAACGCCCTCAAAATCATCGTCTAACGCTTGCACTTGATCTCCTAATTTCATAAATTTACAGTCGAATAGGTTTTTAGTCGGTAAAAATATACAATCTATCGAAAATTAAGCAGAAAAGTATCGTACTTACGCTGTCCTATCCACATTTGACTAAGTTTGACCCCAAGTTATAACTAAGTGTAAAGTTTAAATTATGAAAAATCTACTCCTTGTAGCAGTACTCTTTCTAGGATTCTCTGCTCATGCACAACTTTTTGTGAAGCCTACAGATACAGATGCATCTTATGTTTTTGTAAACGATACTTTCATTTATGTTGAAAATGATGTTGAATTAGAATCTAATAGAAGTCTCGAAAATGGAACTGACGATGGTATAGCTAACATTGTATTACGAAACAATGCACAACTACTTCAGGGTGAAGGAACCATTAGTAAAAACAATAAAGGAACAGGAGAAATATCAATCTTTCAAGAAGGCACTGTAAATAATTTTGATTACAATGTTTGGGGCTCTCCAGTTGGAATTTCTCGTAATGGGTCTAACTCTCCTGCTCCTGATGGAAATGGAGTATTTGCTTTTAAAGAAGGAACTAGTGGTTTTATTGAAAGTGTATTTTTCTTACCGACTTCTGTAACCATTAGTAACCCTGCACTTGGTATATCTGGATTTGATGGAGTTGTCGTTCCAAATACTTTAAAAATTGCAAATTACTGGTTATGGTCATATAAATCTGGCACTAATTACGGCGCCTGGGATCATGTTACAAATACTGGTGAGTTAGATGCTGGTTATGGTTTTACAATGAAAGGTGTATCAGGAACAGATGCAACTGAGATTGCAACAGAAATTGGTCAATTGCAAAATAACCCTGGTAATGCACAACGTTACGATTTTAGAGGAAGACCAAACAATGGCGATATTAATATAGAAGTAGGCCGCACTCTTGACCCATTATCACCTGTTCAAACCTTAGTAGGAAATCCATATACTTCTTCATTAGACCTTAATTATTTTCTGTTACAAAACTCTAGAGACACAAGTGATCCATCTTCTATGAATTACTCTGAAAATGTAGGAGGAAATAACATCACGTTTACTAGAAAAAGTGTTACTAACGGAATGGCTTATTTCTGGGATAGTAATCCAGCAGTAATGTCTCATTACTTAGTAGATTATCAAGGAGGTTACGGCACGTACTCACCATTGGGTTCACTTAACAGTAATGGATTATATATGAATGCTGTATTTTATATGTATGACGAAAGTGGGGCTCAAATACCAGGTAGTAATACTAGTACAGATCAAACTAATGTTGGTATTTATGAGAGAAGATTTTCACCTGTAGGTCAAGGTTTCTTTGTTACCGGAGCAGAAGATCAAGAGGAAATTTCTCCAGGAGTTCCTGAGCTAATTTCTTTTAATAATAGTCAGCGAGTATTTGTAAGAGAGGGAAATAATTCTGATTTTAGATCTTCACAATCATCTCAAAATGAAGAGCAAACTCCAGGTTTAGGAGTATCTGTATATTATCCAGATGTTAATAATCTAGATATTACAAGTCACATAAAATTATCTGCTGGAATCAATGACACATATGCACGGGAACTAGGAATTGCCTTCTTAGACAACGCTACAGAGGGTTATGATGTCGCAATGGATGCACCAACTGTCGACAACTTAGGGTCAGACGTTGCTTTTGTAATTGAAGATGTTAACAACTACGTAATTAATGCAGTACCAAAAGACGAGTACCAATGGATACCACTTTCTATAAAGGCGTCAGGACCTACAGAATTTAAATTTGCAGTGCATTACACAGAAGCATTTGAGTACAACGACGTTTTCTTGGTTGATATGGAAACAGAAGCATATCATTCTATCCTAGGTGAAGAAGTTCTTATGATGCTTGAGGATGGCATTTATGATGATCGCTTTTTTATTAGATTTACAACATCTGACGCTCAAGAAGAAGAAGAAACAACTGAAGAGGAAGAAACAACAGAGGAAGAAACTACAGAAGAAGATACTGATGTAGCAGATGAAACTGTTGACATAGCGGTAAACGAACAAGATCCATTTATTGAAGAAAGTGTTCTTGAATCTTTTACCATTATACAGAACAACATAAACAACCAACTTGAAATTTACAACCCAAATAACATTGTTGTTGAGGATGTAACTTTATTTGATCTATCTGGAAAAAAGATCTTTAATGAAATAAACCTAGGTGGCCAGAATGAATATACTTTTCCTACAAGAAACTTGGCAACAGGAATATATGTAGTTAAATTTACAACTCGTGACGGACTTACAAAAGGACGTAAAATCAGTATCGTAAACTAAAAAAGTTATTATGGATGAATACATGTTGCCCTGCCTGAACAAGAAATATTTAGGTTTTGAATGCATGGGCTGCGGTATTCAAAGATCCATTTCTCTCCTTTTTAAAGGAGAATTTATAGAAGCATTTCATATGTACCCAGCAATCTATCCTTTGATAGCATTGTTGGGTTTTTTAATGCTCAATCAGTTTACAAATTTAAAATTTGCAAATAAAGGTGTAATATTTTTAGCTATATTGACGGTCGCTACTATCATCATTAGCTACACAATAAAAATGACTAACTAATCAATTAACTAAACATCAAACATTAAAATGGAAAATCGTAAACTGCCTAATGTAACCATATCTCTAGTATTAGGGATTGTATCATTCATAGCTTGCTGCTTCTCTTGGGGAATAGGAGGAGTTCTACTCTCTGGAATAGGCTTATTTTTAGCAAACAAAGACAAGAAAACATACTTACTATCACCTGATAGTTATGACAATTATGGACAGCTTAAAACTGCAAGAATTATCGCTATTATTGGTTTAGTTTTAGGTGTGCTGACACTATCAATGATAGTTGTAATGCTCGTTATGTTCGGAGGAATGGAAGGTTTACAAGAATGGCAACAACAACAAATGGAACAAGCTGGAATGGCATCATAGTTCTATACAACAACCACAAAAACACGTCTCACGACGTGTTTTTTTTTGCCAAATTATGAAAGTAAAAAAGCCGTTAGGATCCATAATCCTAACGGCTTTATATTTTAAATCAAAAAAATCTACTTTTCAAACTGCTTAAGGGTCTTGATAATAATATCAGTACACTCAATAAGTTGTTTTTCATTCATCACTAATGGCGGAGCAAAACGAATAATGTTACCATGTGTTGGTTTTGCAAGAAGTCCATTATCACGCAGTGCCATACATATATCCCAAGCCGTTGAGCTATCTTCTGTATCGTTAATTACCACTGCATTTAGCAAACCTCGACCACGCACTAAAGTTGCGATAGAGCTTGAATCTACAAACTCCTGCATCTTCTCACGGAAAATTGTTCCTAGTTTACGAGCGTTCTGTATAAGGTGTTCATCCCTTACAACTTCTAATGCCGCTGTTGCTACTGCTCCAGCAATAGGATTTCCGCCAAAGGTAGAACCATGCTGCCCTGGTTTTATAACCTCCATAATGTGATCATTGGCTAGCACGGCAGATACTGGATAAGCTCCACCAGAAAGTGCTTTTCCTAATATTAAAATATCAGGTTGTGCATAGGTATCCTCTTGCTTCTCACAATGAGACTCACAAGAACAATTACCACAAACTGCAAGTAAACCTCCAGTTCTTGCAATTCCTGTTTGAATTTCGTCTGCTATAAAAAGTACTTCATGCTTATTACACAAAGCTTGCGCCTTACGCATATAATCATCTGCAGGAGTATAAACACCTGCTTCACCTTGGATAGGTTCTACTAGAAAACCTGCAATATTTTTATGTGACTTAAGGGCATTTTCTAGCGCATCAACATCATCATAAGGTATTTTAATAAATCCTGGAGTATATGGTCCAAAGTTTTTACGAGCGCCTTCATCGTTAGAAAAAGAAATTATAGTAGTTGTTCTTCCGTGAAAGTTATTTTCACATACAATAATCTGAGCTTCATGCTCTTCTACACCCTTTTTCTCGTAAGCCCATTTTCGCGCAAGCTTTATAGCTGTTTCTACAGCCTCTGCTCCCGTATTCATAGGTAATAGCTTATCAAAGTCAAAATACTCTGTAGCGTATTTCTCGTACGGTCCTAAGGTATCGTTGTAAAAAGCACGCGAAGTAAGCGTAAGTGTTTTTGCTTGTTCTGTCATTGCATTTACAATGCGTGGGTGACAGTGTCCCTGGTTTACAGCAGAATAAGCAGATAGAAAGTCGTAGTACTTTTTTCCTTCTACGTCCCACACATAAACTCCTTCTCCCTTACTTAAAACCACAGGAAGTGGGTGATAATTGTGTGCTCCATGCTTGTCTTCTAGTGCAATTGCCTCTTGTGAAGAAAGTTGATCAACAGTGGCCATAATAATAATATTTTAAAGATAGTAATCTGCGATTCCTGCTTTTCCAGAGATGGAAATGGGGAGAGAAATCATCCCATATAAGACCTCTAAATTACAAATTATAAAGGACGTGTAAAACCTTCTGAACAATTCAGAATTGTTCTATTTTTGCGCCTATGGGAAGACGTAAACAGAACAGACAGGTTTTTGAAAATATTAGTGTAACAGATGCAGGTGCAAAAGGCAAAGCTATCGGCCACGCGCCAGATGGAAAAGTGATTTTCATTAATAACGCAGTGCCTGGTGATGTTGTAAACGTACAAACTACAAAGAAGCGTAAAGCTTATTACGAGGGAACTGCAACGGAGGTTTTAACGCTTTCGCGAAAGCGTACTCAACCTCAATGCGAACATTTTGATGCATGTGGTGGTTGCAAGTGGCAACACATGGATTATAAATTCCAACTAGAATACAAACAGCAAGAAGTAGAAAATAACCTGAAACGCTTGGGTAAAATAGAACTCCCTGAACTTACTCCTATCGCTGGAAGCTCAGAGCAGTACTTTTACCGCAATAAGATGGAGTTTGGCTTTTCTGACTCAAAATGGCTTACACTTGAACAAATAAAAAGTGATGAAGTCATTGAAGATAGAAATGCCCTAGGCTTCCACATCGCTGGAATGTGGGATAAAATACTTGATATTGATAAATGTCATTTACAACGTGATCCTAGTAATGCCATACGTAACGGCATAAAAGAATTTGCAACTGCAAAAAATATGGCATTTTATAATGCCCGTAATCAAGATGGACTCCTTCGTACATTAATGATACGCACATCATCTAATGGTGAGTTAATGGTTTTAGTTCAATTCTTTAAGGAAGAAACTGAGAATAGAGAATTACTCCTCAACTATATAAAAGACACTTGGCCAGAAATAACTTCGCTATTATATGTAATAAATAGTAAAGGGAACGATACCATTTATGACCAAGAGGTTATATGCTTCTCTGGAAGAGATCATATTTTTGAAGAAATGGAAGGTCTTAAGTTTAAAATTAATGCCAAATCATTCTACCAAACGAATTCAAAACAAGCATATGAGTTATACAAAATCACACGTGACTTTGCTGGACTTAGTGGTAATGAACTAGTGTATGACCTATATACTGGAACTGGTACTATTGCTCAGTTTGTAGCAAAGAAAGCTAGAAAAGTAATTGGTGTAGAAGCTGTGCCAGACGCAATTGAAGCAGCTAAGGAAAATGCAAAGCTTAATGGCATTGAAAATACAGAGTTTTTTGTGGGTGACATGAAGAAGGTATTCAATACAGAATTTATAAATGCCCATGGCGTTCCAGATATTATCATCACAGACCCGCCTAGAGATGGAATGCACGCAGACGTTGTACAGCAAATTATAAACATATCACCAGAAAAAGTGGTGTATGTGAGTTGTAACAGTGCAACACAAGCACGTGATCTTGCGTTATTAGATGACACCTACAAAGTAACTAAGGTTCAACCTGTAGATATGTTCCCGCAGACTCATCATGTTGAGAATGTAGTGTTGCTTGAAAAGAGATAATATGAAAAAGCTACTTTTAATATTAATAATAGGTGCCAGTTTTGGACAGAGTTCTTGCGAACGAGATGATATCTGCGCAGAGACTACTCCCACTACTCCATTACTTATTATTGAATTTTACGATGTAAATAATCCGACATTATTAAAAGCTCCTAATAATCTAACTATCTCAACAATTGTTAATGAAGAGGTAAACGAAGTGTTAACGCTCGTAAACCTAGAGAGTATAGAGATTCCTTTACGTACAAATGACGAACTCACAACCTATTCATTCAGCATCAATACTGCGGAAGATGATGAAGAAGAAGCCAATACTGATGTTTTGAACTTCACATATACCGTCACAGATGAGTTTGTAAATAAAGCATGTGGCTTTAGAGTAGTATATGACGATTTACAAAACACAAATGATCCTCTACAAGATGGAGCATGGATACAAAATATAGATATTGAAAACTCAACGGTTAATGATCAAACTGAAGCACATATTTCTATTTTTCACTAGTATAATTCTCACCGTTTTCACTAGCTCTCTAAGAGCTCAAAAAACGTCTATAGAAAATACTGCTGGTGATTCTATCACTGCACCTACAGACTACTATGGCTTACGCCTTGGTGTGGATATATCTAAACCTATTAGATCTTTCCTTGACGACAATTATAAAGGACTAGAACTCGTTGCAGACTTTAGACTTAAGAAGAATTACTATGTTGCTGCAGAAATAGGTAACGAAACCTGGAACTCTGACCTCCCTAATCTTGAGAATACCACTAGCGGAAGTTACATTAAAGCAGGTTTTAATTATAATACCTATGAAAATTGGTTTGGGATGAACAATCTTATTTATGCAGGGGTTAGAGCTGGTTTCTCTAGTTTTAGTCAAGAGCTAGAGAGTTATACAATCTATACCACTAATCCTGTATTTGGTGATGACACGAGGTCAGTAAGTCAAGAATTTAAAGGCCTCAATGCCACTTGGCTGGAACTCAAAATTGGCTTAGAGGTAGAGCTATTTAGTAACATTTACCTAGGAGTTAATGCACAATTGAAAAGAACTATTACAACTACAGACCCAGACGGGTACTCAAATTTATATATACCAGGATTCGGAGAACTTACAGAAGGTACTCCTATAGGCGTAGGATATGGATATACACTATCATATTTAATCCCTATTTTTAAAAAGTAATTATTTACGCTTTCGCGAAAAAAGACTACTCCTCTTCCCTGTCTAAGTATTTACCTTTTTTGCTTCCCTCGTACATTTCATACTTGACAAGTCTACTCTCTAAACTACCATTGAAACATTTAATTTTTCTACTCGGTCTAAGTCCTACATGTTTTAATGATTCCATATTTGATGTAATCATCCAAGCGTGAGATCCAGGATATCCAGATTTAAGAGTGTCTCCTATTTCTTTATAAAATTCTTCCATCTCAATAGGTAAACGTTCCCCATAAGGTGGGTTAAATACCATCTGTAAGAAGTCATTCCCTTCCTTTTCTGTCTTAAAAAAATTCTCTTCTCTTATAGTAACGAAATCAGATAGCTGAGCATTCTTAACATTCTCTCTTGCTTTCTCTACCGCAGATGGAGCTTTATCATATCCAGTGATGGTGTACCTAAAATCTTTAACTCTTTTTAAAGCAGAGGCTTCAATGAGCTCAAAGAGATCAACATCCCAGTCTCCCCACTTTTCAAAAGCAAATTCTTTTCTATTAAGATTTGCAGGAACATTACAAGCTATCATTGCCGCCTCTATACACATGGTTCCAGAACCACACATAGGATCAAGAAAATCTGACTGTCCGTACCATCCGCTCATCATTATTAGCCCAGCAGCAAGTGCTTCATTAATAGGAGCAATATTTGTAGCAGTACGATATCCTCTATGGTGAAGAGAAGCTCCACTACTATCTAAAGATAGTGTACACCAGTTATCTTGTATATGCACATTGAGACGAAGGTCTGGATGCTTTGTATCCACATTAGGCCTCACGTTCTCTTCACGACGGAATTTATCTACAATAGCATCCTTGGTCTTAAATGAGATATACTGAGAATGGGTAAATGTAGGACCGCTTACGGTTGCATTTATTGCAAACGTAGTGTTCACGTCCATATATTTACGCCAATTGATTCGCTGCATACGACGATACAAGTCGTCTTCATTCATCACCCTAAATTCAGCAATAGGTTTTAAAATCTTGATAGCCGTACGGCAGCAAAGATTTGCCTTATACATAAAGCCTTTATCACCTTCAAAAGAAACATTACGTATGCCTATTTGCACATTACCAGCACCTAAAATACGTAGTTCTTCTGCTAATATATTTTCAAAGCCAAAAAACGTTTTGGCTACCATCTTAAAGTTTTGACTTGTCTCGCTCATATACCGCAAAAATACGTTAATTTTATCGCCTTAACACCGCAAAATACCTAACCATTTGTTAGCAATTATCTTACCCATTATCGCAGTTATTATTGGATTCACTATTGCGCTTATTTTTAAGCCTGTAGTAAATAATAGCATCAAGCTTTTGCTTTCATTTAGCGGCGCTTTTCTATTATCCGTTATCATATTTGAATTTCTACCTGAGGTTTATAGTGAAAGCACAAACAATATAGGTATTTACATTATGGCTGGATTACTTGTTCAAATACTTTTAGAATTTGGTTCTAAGGGAGCTGAACACGGACACATGCATCATCAAGATCAAGGGAGCTTCCCTTTCTTATTATTCATAAGTTTATGTTTACACTCTGTAATTGAAGGTTTTCCCATTGCAGATAATCAAGATTTACTTTATGGAGTGGTCATCCACAAGATTCCAATTGCCATCATTATATCGGCTTTTTTATTTAACTCTAAAATGAGTAATCTAAAATCAGGTATATTTCTAGTTCTTTTTGGATTAATGACACCCATAGGAGCGTTTTTGAAGTCTCAATTGATATTTCTACAACAATATAGCACCTATGTAAATGCATTTGTAGTAGGCGTACTATTGCACGTATCTACTACTATTCTATTTGAATCTTCAAAAGATCATCAATTTAATGCCTCAAAATTAGCCGTAATATTACTGGGTATAATAATAGCATACTTTTTATAATGTTCACAAGAGAAGAGTCTAAAGAAATACGAAAACAATTTTGGATTTTCTTCGGTAAGAGATATCCTAAGAAGTGGATGTTGTATAATACTGGAGTCAAAGATTTAAATCTCAAGTTTGATTTTGATAATGACAAAGCTATAGTCTCTATAGATTCAGAATCTCGTGATGAAATAGATAGAACTTATTACTTCGATAAAATATTAAGTCTTAAAAACCTACTTCTGGACGAAGTGTCTCAAAATATGATTTTTGATTCAGATTATATTCTAGAAAGTGGCAAGCTCATCTCAAGAGCATATATTAAATTAGAACGTGTTAACATTCATAATAAGAATCACTGGCCACAGGTTTTTGATTTCATGTTTGAAAACATGTCAAAACTAGAACTCTTCTACATGGAATATCAGGATTTTATAAAATCCTAATAGAGCATCCTTTCAGCACTATTATAACCTTGATAGTCAAACTTTAGAATAGGAATACAGCTTCTTACCCCCTTATTAGACATAATAACCATTGCTGCAAATCCTTCTAGATTTCACTATAGATTAATAGTAGACTAGTTATGGCATTCTATTTTACTAAATAATAAAGAGCACATCTAACTTTTAGCAAAAGACTTGCATCTCTATTTAAATAAAACGGTAGAGATTTATGGCTATCTCGTTACAGCAAAGAATACAGGCACCTCAAATGGCAATCGCATGTGCTTTGGAACCTTCTTAGATTATAATGCTGATTGGATAGATACTGTTCAATTTCCACCTTCATTAAAAAAATTCCCTATACAAGGCAAAGCAGTCTATAAGATAACCGGTAAAGTTGTAGCGGAGTTTGACTTTATCACAATTGAAGTAACAACATTAGAAAGACAACATTATAGATCTGATACAAAAACTACGGCATTCTATAATCCTAAGGGAGGTCCAAAAGATAATGACAATCATAGTCCTTTTAAGCTTATAAAGTAAAGTAAACAATTAACACTTCTCAATCCTCATCCATATATCACTTGAGAAATTGAAGACTTACATTTCCTTGATTTTATGGCATAAAAAAAGC
>TARA_R110002012_G_scaffold169629_3_pt1 | contig 50540 bp, 30 predicted proteins | sample TARA_R110002012 | Tara Oceans TARA_R110002012 (sample SAMEA4396515) | marine metagenome | biome: Westerlies Biome; feature: [DCM] deep chlorophyll maximum layer (ENVO:01000326); material: water (ENVO:00002006), including particulate matter (ENVO:01000060) such as... | depth 40 m
GATGTTTAGAAAGTCCAGCATTTTTTCATTCACTGTTGCCGCCTGATCTATAGATAAAAAATGCCCTGCATTCTGTATTACTTCCCCCTTCCCTTTTGGTAACATATTGGCAATCTCCACCGTCCTTCTTTCATTGATCATATCGTCATCCCCAATCAATACCAGGACCGGCATTTGTAAGGATTTTAATTCGCTGTTGGAAAAAGGTTTCATGCTGGTCACAAACTTGTTTTCGGATTCCAATTCCATACCCAGTTTGTATTGCACTAAATAGGCTTCGTTAATATTGCCCACATTGCTGGACATGCTCTCCAAGCTTTGTGCAATCTGTTTTTCCTTGGAAGAAAATATCCTAACAATATTTTTTAATAGATCCGTACTGGGCTTGATCCAGGTAAAAGTTTGTGCCGGACTCAATAATATGAGGCTTTTTATTTTTGTCTGGTCGTTCAAGGCCAGGGTAACGGCCAACCAACCTCCTCGGGAAGCACCAATTAAATGAAAGCTATCCAACTCCAAGGCAAATAAAACTTCCTTGTACCAAGCGGTAACTTTATCTACGCTTTCAATATCCTTGGACAAATGAGACTTTCCCGGTTCCAGGATAAAGTCGATCGTAAACACCCTATGGCTTTTGGCAAGGGCCTCAATATTTGGGTACCACATAGTAGAACTGGCATTCATTCCGTGGAGCAATACCACGGGTTCCGCATTTTTAGGACCACTTACAATAACATGGGCCATTCCGTTGGTGGTAGGGATATACAATTCCTCAAAAGAAACATTCCATAATTCTAATGTCGCGTTATAAGCTTCATAATACACTGCATTGGCAGCAGAGGCCTGGGTTATATGTTCTGGGGGGTTTTTGTACTTACCATATGGGTCCGCGCAAGCATTCAATAAAACAAAAAAAGTAAGCAATAAAAATGGTCTCATAGAATGGGATATAGGTTTTTAATATAACTATAATTAGGTGTAACAATACACAATTAGGATATTATTTTTATCACTATACATTTATATTGCGTATCCCTATTTTAGGGTTGGGCTTGTTGCGACTTCGAAACCAGGGAGCTGGCGCTGGGAGTTTTTTTATATACTACTAAGACCAAAATGAATTTGGCTTTTATATAGGGTCATGCTTATATGTTGTGCTTCGGCGCAAATTAGGATTCAAATTTCGATACGCTGGCCGTACCCTGAGTCTACCTTGTCGGTAGACAGGCGGAGTCGAAGGGTTAGACCGTATAGAAACCGAAGGTTCATGGCCTACTACATGCCCGACACAATCTCCGGGAAACCATCCTCTAACCTAAAGGCTTCCAGATCTTTTTCCGAAATAGCGGTATTCCAAACAAATACATTTTTAAGATTTGGCATGGTGGAGAAGACTTCCAGACTTGCCTTAGTTATCCCTGTACTATACAGGTTTAAACTACTTAAATATTGCAGCTCCGAGATATCGGAAATACCCTTGTCCGTAATTGCATTATTACTTAGTTTCAGTTTTTGTAAATTTCCAAACTGACCTATAATCCTAAGTTGGTTGTCCGTTACTAAATTGTCCTCAAAGGATAGCCACAGAATATTATCTTTCATCAATCTTAGTTTTTCCAATTTGGCATTTATGGCCTCGGCATTACTTTTGGTGACCGATTTTGGTGGCAAAACAACTTCATACAAATTAGAATCAAAAACCAATTCGGTAAGCTTAAATCCCTCGGCAATTACATCTTGCAAAACCCCTTCCCCTATTATTTCCGCTTTGGGCAAAGTTACCGTTCCTCCCTTTCCATATCCCCCAAGTCCCAACATTACAGAGGCTATGTCCAAAATATCGTCCGATGTTTCAATGGCACCTACCTTGCTACTGTACCCAGCCTCGGCAAGGTCTATCCAATACATTAAAATGGCGGTTTCTTCTTCAGTAAGCGGGGTTTTACCCTCAGGAGGCATAAAATCCTCATGATGTGGATCCAATAGCACCCTTTTTATCATTTCAGATTCCATGGCGTTACCGGCAATCAAAACATCACCATTTTTACCCCCTTTCACAATAGATAGTGAATCTGCAAAGGACAATCCTCCCTTTTTCTTGCTCTCATTATGGCAACCCACACATTTATTTTGAAGAATGGGCACAACCAAATAATCAAACACCACGGCATCCTCTACCTTGGCGACAGGTAACAACTCTTTTTTTGCTGACTTGCTAAATGGCATATATTTTACCAAATAATCACTTCCGTGGGTTAAATTTCCTCCATAGTGCCCTGTAATACTTATCAGGACAACTATTAAGGTCAAGGCCGAAATATTGGTTTTGACCCTATCTATATTCCCGATTTTAATTTTTTCTATCCTAATTAGCCAAGCCAAAAAAGTTATTAAAGTAGTAGCCACTCCAAACCAAAAGTGGGAATCCACCATTCCGGACTCGTAATCTCCTCCCAGTGATAAAAAATAGCCCAATACACAGGCAAGTAAAGCGCTTAGGGCTCCGGCAAACAAAGCCAATGGATTGGCGACCATTAGTGCCTCATTCTTTTTATAACGTCCAAAAATCTCGAGTAAAAATGCAAACATCAAAAATCCGATGGGTAGATGCACTACCAAAGGATGAAAACGCCCAAGAAAGAGCACAAAATCTGAAACTTCATTCATATGTAAGCTATTCTAAAAAATGATTGGTCTATACCCGTTCCAATTTTATGGGGGCCGTTTTATTGGCATTCCATTGGCAGATATATAAATTTTTATCTTCATCCACACATACATCATGGCCGTGAAGAATGGGTTTGTTTTCTAATTGATACGATTTTAGCAGGGCACCGTTTTCATAGAGCGGAGCAGTTCCCCCAGGATTGGAAACTACGGTATCGCCATCCAGTATGGTTACAAAACCGGTATGGTCTTTCCAATCTGTCTGTCCTTCCTTGGGTTGGGACCAACACACACCGGCATATAAATTGGTATCATCAAAAACAGGTCGGCAAACTTGCATATTTGGTAAATGAAGAGACTTTACATACTTGCCATCCAGGGTAAACCATTTAAAGGACTGTTCATTCCTGGAAGTACAGACTACCATGGGATTATTCTTATCCCTATAGTCTATGGCTACGCCATGTGCATTGCTCAACCTATAGTTTTTGTCCGGATTCTCCTTTCCTCCCCAATGTCTAATATATTCCCCTTTATAATTATATTGAATAATGTAATCCATGCCATAGCCATCCGCCACATAGATATCCCCATTGGGTCCTATAGCAGTTTCTGTAGGGCAAAAAGAGTCGCCCGGTTTATACACTCCTATGGTCTGTGGATGGCCAATATCAAATAAAACACGCCCATCCAGTGTTGTTTTGGACACCCTGCCGTTATGTTTTATCCATTGCCCAGATTTATTTAAGTACCAACCGGAATCCGTTAAAAACAAAAATTCCTCCCCCCCTTCCTGGGCCAACGATAAGCCATGGCCTCCAGGGTATGCGGTTCCCCAGTAATCCAACAATTTACCGGATTTATCAAAAATCAATATATTGTTTTGGGGGTGGTCACCAATCATAATTAATCTGCCCCTACTATCCATGACCATTTCATGACAATTTAAAATAGGTGTATTTACACTGCCTATTTGTGCCCAGTCGTAAACCGCCTTGTAGCGGTAATCCCCATGTCCCAAAATAACATCTTCTGCCGCGGTTTTTTTTAAAATATTAAAACCCAAAGCGGGCGTGGTTGCAAGAGCTACGCCAGCCAAGGAGGTTTTTTTAAGGAAATTTCTTCTATTGCCCATGGTGTTATATTTGGTATATTTTAAATTCTAACTTAATAAATCCTTAACAACGTTACCGTGTACATCTGTTAATCTAAAGCGTCTGCCCTGATGTTTAAAAATCAATCTTTCGTGATCAATTCCGAACAAGTGCAATAATGTAGCATGAAAATCATGGACGTGTACAGGGTCCTTTACAACGTTATAACTAAAATCATCAGTCTCACCATAGGTAAACCCTGGTTTGACCCCCGCTCCGGCCATCCACATGGTAAAGGCCTTTGGATGATGGTCCCGTCCATAGTTCTTTTCGGTCAACTGTCCTTGGGAATACACTGTTCGGCCAAATTCACCTCCCCAGACCACAAGGGTATCCTCTAGCATGCCCCGTTGTTTTAAATCTTTGAGAAGTGCGGCATTGGCCTGATCGGTTTTTTTACTTTGGCTTTTCACTCCTCCCGGACATCCTATATGCTGGTCCCATCCCTGATGGTACAACTGTACAAACTTTACATCCTTCTCGAGCAGTTTTCTCGCCATTAGGCAATTAGCAGCATAAGTACCGGGGTCCCTACTGTCCTCTCCGTACATATCAAATATATAATCGGGTTCGTCAGAAAGATCTGTTACTTCAGGTACGGAGGTCTGCATCCGGAAAGCCATTTCGTACTGTGCCATTCGAGCATTGATTTCCGGATCACCATAGACATCCCCTTGAACACCGTTGAGCCTTTCCAAATAGTCCAACATACGCCTTCTGTCAGTCCCGTCATAGTTCTCCGGATCGTTCAAATACAAAACCGGATCCTTTCCGGAACGGAACTGTACACCCTGATGTTCCGTTGGTAAAAATCCATTCCCCCATAGGCGTGAATACAGAGGTTGTCCCTTTCCATTCTTGGAAATTAAAGTAATAAAGGTGGGCAAATTGTCATTATCGGAACCTAAACCATAGCTCAACCACGACCCTATGGACGGGCGTCCGGGAAGTTGATTCCCTGTTTGCAGGAAGGTAATGGCGGGATCATGATTAATAGCGTCCGTTTGCATCGATTTTACAAAACAAATATCATCGACTACCTCGGACAAATAGGGCATCATCTCGCTGACCCAGGCCCTTGATTCCCCATATTGCTTAAACTTAAAAATAGAAGGGGCAATTGGGAAAACCGTTTGATCCGCACTCATACCGGTAAGTCGTTGTCCCTGCCTAATGGAAGGGGGCAGATCTTTGCCGAACATATCTACCAACTTCGGCTTATAATCGAACAAATCCATTTGCGAGGGCCCTCCGCTCTGAAACAAATACACAATACGTTTTGCTTTGGGCAGGTGATGTGGCAGGCCCAATCTATTTTTATTGTAGGATTCCAAAATTGTATCGGCATCGGAACCCTTGATATTTCCCCAGGCCTTATCGGTTCCCAACAGGGATCCAAGTGCCAAGGCTCCAATGCCCAAAGACGTTTTTGTTAAGAAGTCCCTTCGGCTCACTTGGTTTTCCAACTCTTGCAAATCCCGGTTATCGGACCTTAAAATATCATGATGATTACACATAATTTCTTATCTTTTAGTAATGGTGGCGTCGGAATTCATAATAGTACTTGCTACTATGGCATTTGCTGCCACAAGAGCCTGGTCATCTTCCGAAGCTATTCGAAATTCGCCCGTATTGAGCCAGCCTTTCGCCTTCAATCTGTTCTCTTGCAACTTCTGGTATTCTTGCTGCTGCATTTCCACTAAAATGGACAATTCCTTATCCCTAATGGTACGTCCCGTTAGCTTTCTAAAGGTTTTTGAAATTGCCGTTTTAATATCCGGTTCTTTTAACATGCTTTCGCCCAAAACCCTTGCCGCTTCTATATATGTGGGATCATTGAGCAGCACCAACGCCTGTAAGGGCGTGTTGGTCTCTTGCCTTCTAACGGTACAAAATGAACGTTCGGGAGCATCAAAGGTGGCCAAGGTAGGATGTGGCACCGAGCGCTTCCATATAGTGTACATACTTCTTCTGTATAATTTCTCGCCTGTATCCTCTTCATAAGCTGCTCCATTTACTTTCCACAATCCTTCAGGCTGATATGGCTTCACACTTTTTCCTCCAATTTTCCTATTCAATAATCCTGAACTTGTGAGGGCGTTATTACGCAACATCTCACCGGTAAGTCGCTTGGAAGGGCCTCTTGCCAAAAATCGATTGGCTTTATCAATTTCCATTATTTCTGGAGTGGCCTTGGAGGATTGTTGATAGGTATTGGACATTACCATAAGTTTATGGAGCGCCTTAACATCCCATCCAGACTTCATAAATTCTATTGCCAACCAATCCAATAATTCCGGGTGACTGGGCAACTCTCCTTGATTTCCAAAATCTTCCGAGGTTCTTACTATTCCTTTGCCAAAAATATTTTGCCAATATCTGTTGACAGCTACTCTCGCCGTCAGGGGGTTTCTTTCATCGGTAAGCCATTTGGCCAGTCCCAACCTATTCTTTGGCAAACTGTCAGGGTAGGGAAAAATGCTTTCAGGGGTATTGGGAAATACTTCCTCACCATACACATCATACTGTCCGCGCTCCAGAATATAGGCCTGCCTTGGTTTGGCCATTTCCTTCATAACCATAATTTCCTCGATAGTCTCGGTAGTATCCACATAAGCTTCCCGTGCCTTTTCCAAATCTCTCAAAGACTTGTTATACCTGGATGATTTTGTGGCCAAATAATAAGTTTCCAAGCTTAGTTTTTCTTCTTGGGATAGTTCATTTTTAGATTTGGCAAGAATCGAATTCAGGGATTCCTTATCGGCTATTTGCATAACTTCCAATTGGGTAAGTTCCCGGTCAAACACCAATAGATCATCTACCTTACCCCCTCCTATTCCTTTACCTCTCCATATAGCACCAATTCTTAAGCCGGGTTCTACAGGACCATCATATATGACATCTGTTAAATTGTTAAAAACAATGTCTTTATACAAGTTGTCCACCACGACCTCCATCTGCAGTTTATTAGCGTTCAGGTACAAATTCAATCCTTCGGCCTTACTGGAGCCATCATAGGTCATTGTAAGTTGCACCCACTGATTTCTGGGGATATTAGTTAATGAATGCTTTGCGATAGCATTATCCGGCCAGACATGCGCCAACAAGACTTCCAACTTATTGTCTTTGATCATTACATGATATCCTCTATAACTATGTAATTCCGGACCTTGCATCTTATGTAAGATGACCCCTTTTTCCAAATCTTCCGGTACATAAACCCGTATGCCTATACTGAAGGCATCACTTCTTTTGAAAATGCCTATTTTGTCCAAATCCAACCAGGTATCACCGTCCATAGATAGACCCTTTCCTGTAAAACCATCTTTAAAAACGGTTTTTTGATTATCGGCAAATTGCTGCCTCATTCTAATATTTTGCCTTTCTTTATGTGCTACTTTATTGATCAGCTTTTCTTGGTCAAAATCCAAATCGGCCACCAATCCATGTGGTTTGCCCTGCCTTGAAATGCTTTTATAGCCTTCGTCCCCAATCCAGTTCCTGGCATTCTCGGATTCGGTATCCGCAACATTTTTTACCAAGGATTTTTTCCCTTCCACCAAAGATTCCAAATATTCCAATAGTTGTTCCTCTTCCTTGGTTGGCAACATTAAAGTGGGCACCGGTGTTGCCATGTCCCAAGGAATCAAGCCAGTTTCATTTATATTATTAAAGAAACTGTACATTTCGTAATAATTTTTCTGGGATATGGGATCATATTTATGGTCGTGACATTTGGCACATGCTACCGTAAGTCCCAAAAGTCCCTCACCCACCACATTGGCCCTATCCGAAACGTATTCTGACCGAAATTCCTCATCTATAATACCACCTTCCAAGTTTTGGGGATGTAGTCTGCTAAAGGTAGTTGCCAATATTTGCTCCCTGGAAGCATTGGGCATCATGTCCCCGGCCAATTGCCAGCTAATAAACTGATCATAGGGCATATTTTCATTAAAACTTTTAATAACCCAATCGCGCCAAACCGATACGTCGCGATACCGGTCCACACTGTACCCATGTGTATCGGCGTATCTGGCAAGGTCCATCCAATCCAAAGCCCTCTGCTCACCGTAATGTTTAGAGGCCAAAAGCCTATCTACCTGTTTCTCAAAAGCGTTGGGATCGGTATCGTTCAAAAAGCTGTCGACCTCCTCCAAAGTTGGGGGCAAGCCTATAAGATCAAAAGACAGGCGGCGCAACAATGTTTCCTTATCTGCCTTTTCCGACGGTGAAAGATTTTGCGCTTCAAGTTTTTCCAAGATAAAATTATCTATCGGGTTAGCTACCAGATTGGAGTTTTTCACTTTTGGCAGCTGCTGTTCCTCTGGAGCCAAAAATGCCCAGTGGTCCTTATATTCTGCACCTTCTTCAATCCATTTAATTAAAAGGGCCTTCTCATGATCGGATAGGGTAAGATGAGAATCCGGTTCTGGCATTACATAATTGGGATCATTGGAAATGATACGGTAAAAGGTCTCACTCTTTTTAAGATTCCCAGGTTTTATGGCAAATTTGCCCGGGGACTCCTTTAACTCGGAATATGCCAGGTCTGGCAAGTGCAATTGCAACTCTGCTTTGACCTTGGCCTTGTCCGGTCCGTGACAAATAAAACATTTATCGGACAAAATGGGTTTAACGTGCTGGTTAAAATCAATTTTCTCGGGCAGTTTGTCATAGGCTATTGCCACAGCTTCTGGCAGTTCTGGTCCTCCACAGGAAAACAGTAGGAAGGTGCCAAACAAAAGAGCGAAAAAATACTTGCTTTTGACCATACAAATTAAAATTACATTGAATACAAATTTAAGTTTTAAGGTAAAAAGATATACCTTCCAATCAGGCTATAAAATGTACATATCCGACTTTTTTAAGAATTATAGGGTCGAATAAAACGTTTATAGTCTATATTTATAGTGTAAATAATTCTTTTTTTTTAATACCTTATTATTATGAATGCCCTTGTTCAATCCCTAAAAATTAACATCTTACATGTAGGGCATGCCAAACTGGATAATAAATGGAACTATGAAAATGTAATAAGTCCGTTTACAAGGTTGTTTTGCGTAACCAAAGGGCAGGCGGAAGCATACCACACAAATCAGGCATTTGTATTAAAGCCGGGTCATATGTACTTGATCCCAAGTTATACCTATAACAGATATAAATGTGAGGTTTATCACGAACAATACTACATTGGCTTTTTTGAGGAAATAAAAGACGGTTTATCCATATACAATCTTAAGGATTTTGTATATGAGGTAAAAGCATCGGAGACCGATCTGTTCTATTTTAAAAGGCTTTTGACCATGCTCCCCAATATGGCCGTTGTAAATAGTGACCCCAAGGCCTCTATTAACCGCCCGGCACTGCTCAATTTTAATAAAAACGAAAATTCTATTGCGCCCGACCATTATTTAGAGACCAAAGGTATTATCTCCATTCTCCTTTCAAAATTTATAAAGGATTCCGTTGCCACAAAACAGACCATTGCGCATACGGGAGATTTCAACAAGATCATTATCTATTTGGCTCAAAACCTGCATAAAGATTTAACTGTGGACGGATTGGCCAAGTACTGTTCCCTAAACCCCGATTATTTTTCCAGGGTGTTTAAACATAAGTTTGGAATGCGGCCAATCAGTTATATACAGCGGAAGCGAATTGAAAGGGCACAATTATTTTTACTTACCACTACCGATTCATTGGAACAAATAGCTGAGAACGTAGGCATGAAAAATATGTCCTATTTTTCAAGGACTTTTAAAAAAATTACAGGGAAATCGCCTGCAAAATTTAGAAAAGAACAGCTGAACTCATAAAATATGATCTAAACATAGATTTGGGAAATGTGCAGGAATACCTACAAGAACTAAAGTTGAGCCTATTGAATATTGGATATGATTCCCTAGACAGCCGCTGGGATTTTGACAACGTAATAAGTCCATTTTCAAGAATTTACTATGTTTCCGAAGGCACAGCGAAAGTATATCACAACAAACAACTTTTTACCCTGAGACCAGGGCATATGTATTTAATTCCGAGTTATACTTTTAGCAGGTATAAATGCGATGAATTCCACAATCAATACTATATCAGCTTTTTTGAAAGTATTGGCGAAGATCTATCTATTTACAGTCTTCAACACTTTAACTATGAAGTTAAGGCTTCAGAGGAAGACCTAGGGTATTTTAAAAGATTGCTTGAGATCAACCCCAATAGAATGCTTATTAACAATGACCCTAAAGCCTATGAAAAACAGCCCATTTTGGAACAGTACAACAAGAAAAATGATGCCTTGCCCATTAAACATTATCTAGAAAATCAGGGGATTCTTTTGGTGCTTTTATCGAAGTTTTTCAAAAAAGAAGTTTTCGAAGAAAAAAGAATAAGCAAAGGAAAACTAAATACAGTTTTAATATATATTTCCCAAAATCTACACACCAAATTGAGCATTGAAGATTTAGCGAACTACTGTCATCTTAGTAACGACCATTTTTCAAGAAGTTTCAGTCAAAAATTTGGAATGCGGCCAAGTACGTATATTCGGATGAAACGCATTGAAAGAGCCCAATTGTTACTTTTTACTACTACCGATTCCATACGGCAAATTTCAGAGAAGGTAGGTTTGGAGAATGTTTCCTATTTTTCCAAAATATTTAAAAAGGTTACAGGAAAATTGCCCAAAGTATATAGAAAAGAGCAGTCGATTATCTAAATGGCCCTTTTTATAAATACTAGGTTCCTACTTTACTTTTTGGTTAAATAATGAACTCCTCCAAAAACCTAGATTATGGGATCAGGCCAACAAAATTTTGATATCGCAAAGGCCTTCGTAATGAGAGATTAGGGGCAATTATTGTAATTCTGTTTACCCATTAGCCATAAACTCAGAGATTTATATTTCATGTCAGAATTTATTAAATCTCTACTAGAATTCATCCCACTAAATTCCAACATAATATTAGCCTAGTTTTAATTAATGCTATTGCTCTGAACATTTGTTGCACACTATTAACCATTTGTCAATGACGTTTAAAGCTATAATTGATAAGTTTATACAGTTCAACAAAAGTCCACCCTCTGGATTTAATCCAAAGGATGTATTCGGTTTTTAGAAGTTAAATCAATACTTATTCCTTTAGGTAAAACCCAAAAGGGATAGCGGGCGAGTTCGGCATTTAACCAAATGAATAATCTTTCTGAAACAGATTAAAATCATTAAATTAATAACAACTAAATAGTTAAGAAAATGAAAAACAAAAAACTAGGAATTGGCTGGACATTAATACCATTTTTTCTGGGGTTTCTCTGCATTTCGGGGCTTTCGGCCCAAGTAAAAGTGTACGAAGGCCAAGAAACCATCCCCACCTATAAAATAGGAAAGGAAGAAACAAGTCCCATTTTCTATACGGGTAGAGGGGTACAAGGGGCCGAGGGCCATATATACCCTTATCCATCACAGGAAGATTTGGGCAATAAGGTGCTTACCCCAGAGACCTACGATATGGTATATTTGGAAAACGAATACCTAAGGGTAAAAATACTTCCTGCCTTTGGCGGAAGGTTGTTTTCGGCCATAGACAAGACCAACGGCCACGAGCTTTTCCATACCAACAGTGTTATAAAACCTGACCTGATAGGCACCTTGGGCGCCTGGGTCTCGGGAGGCATAGAATGGTGTTTCCCGCATCACCACAGGTCCACTACCATGCTACCAAGTGACTACCGTCTTGTAGAAAATGAAGATGGTAGCGCCACTGTTTGGGTAGGTGAAACGGAAAAAACCATGGGTATGCGCGGTGTAATAGGGATTACCCTACGTCCTGGTCGTTCCTTTATTGAAACCGACTACCGTATAAGCAATACCAATACGGTTACCCAGAAATTTCTTTTCTGGGCCAATGTGGCCATCACCGCCAACGACGATTTCAGAACTTTTTGGCCTCCAAGCCAAGAAATAGGAGTATTCCACAACAACTCCAGTTTTACCGAATGGCCTATTTCCCATCAGGTGTACAAGGGGGTAGACTATACCAAGGGTGTGGATCTTACCTGGTGGAAAAATCACCCAGATCCGGTTTCCTTCTTCTTTTGGGATGCCAAAGATGGTTTTATAGGTGGATATGATTACGGCCAAAATGCCGGGACGGTACATGTTGGGGACCCCAACATTAACAAAACATCCAAATTATGGCAGTTCGGTCCCGGATTACAAGGTCAAAATGCAAGACGTAAACTTACTGATGATGGCAAAGCCTATGTGGAGCTGATGACCGGTACCTTTTCCAATAATCAACCGGATTACAGCTGGATTGCACCGCATTCTGTGAAGGATGCCAAAAATTATTGGTATCCACTGCGCGATTTGGAGGTCGTTAAAAATTCGAACATCGACGCATCCCTAACCCTACAAATGCGGAATCCTAAAACTGCTTTTTACGGATTTAACACTACCAGGGCATACAAGAATGCCAGGGCGATACTAAAATACAATAACGAGATAGTAGCAGAAAACACTATTGATATAGATCCCGCCCATCCTTTTACTTCCACCTACAAATCCAGAAAGGCCTTGGATGAATACCAACTTCAGGTTTCGTTGATGGATAGTGATGGCAAGGAATTGATAGCCTATACCCCATACAAACCCAAAAATCCGGCATTGCCAAAAGAACAGGAAAAGGTTAAAAAACCGGAAGAATTGAAATCCGTAGATGATTTGTATCTCACCGGTAGGTTTGTGGAGCAATTCAATAGACCGGGAATGAACCCTGATGACTATTATTTGGCCGCCCTTAAAATGTCGCCCGATGACTACAGGGTAAATCTGGCCATGGGCATGCGCCGTACAAATCAGTTAAAATATGAAGAGGCCCTGCAATACCTTCAAAATGCGGCCGACAAATTGAAGATAAAATATTATCAGCCCAAGGAAGGGGAAATATATTATTATATGGCCCTGAACCAACTAAAATTGGGCAAAACCGAGGAGGCCTATCAAAATTTTGGGCGAGCTACGTGGTACTATCAGTGGTATTCTGCAGGCAACTACCAATTGGCACAGATGGAAACCAAAAAAGGGAACTTTGAAAAAGCCTTGGATTACATCAACAATGCCTATTCCACCAACAATAGGGATGGTAGGATCGTTGTTTTGTTCAGTGCCATACTTCGCAAACTGGACAAGCCCGAAAAAGCCAAGGAATTGATATCGGAACTATTGGCCTATGATCCAATTGATTTTGCTGCCCTGTATGAAAAGGGACTATTGGAAGGCAATGGTATGTTGGATCAATGGCACAAGAATATGCAGGAGGTAGACAATAACTACTTGGAAATAGCTACCAATTACCTGAATGCAGGAATTTTGGACGATGGCATTGCCTTATTATCCTCCCTGAAAAATCCAACAAATCCATTAACCTATTACTATTTGGCATGGTTCCATACCCAAGCAGGGGATCAGGCCAAAGCCAAGGATATGCTATCAAAGGCTAAAAATACTTCCTTGGATTATTCCTTTCCCTACCGAAAGGAAACTGAAGAAGTGTTGAAAAATGCCATAGCTTTGGACCCTCAAAACGTTGGTGCCTATTACCTAATGGGCAACCTGTTGTACGACAATCGTCCCGGAGACGCCATAAATGCATGGGAGAAGGCCGCAGCTATAGACAATAGTATCCCTATGATTTGGCGTAACCTGGCTTTTGGTGCTTTCTACCATGAAAAGGACGTAGATAAGGCCATAGATAATTTAACCAAGGCTATTGGGGAAAAGAACGACATTCCACTGTGGTATGCCGAACTTTCGCAATATTACGATGCCTCCACGGCAGATTTTAGAAAGAATTTGGAGATTTTGCGCAACAATATAGATATCGTAAAAAAAGATGTTGCCGCACCCAAGACCTTGGTACATCTCTATAATTTGAACGGAGAGTACGACGAGGCCATAAACCTGCTCAACACCCACCATTTTAGAACATGGGAAGGTGGCCGATCTATCTATTGGAGGTATGTGGATGCACATACCCTAAAATCCCTTCAGCTAATCAATGAAGGAAAATATGAAAATGCCATCACCCATTTGGAAGCCGCATTGCAATATCCCGAAAATTTGGAAGTGGGCAAACCCTCCGATGACGAAAAAAATGCCTTGATCTATTATTATATGGGCTTGGCCTATGAAAAAATGAACAATTCCAAGGACGCCAAACTCAGCTACCAGAAAAGTGCCAATTCCAAAAACGGAAGGGGTATGGACGACCTACTTTATTTTCAGGGCAAGGCCAATGAAAAGTTGGGCAATACGGATAAAGCCAATGAATTGTTCAAAAATCTAATTGCCATTGGTAAGGAACAACGGGAAAAGGGATCGGACAATTCGTTGATTGCCGTAGAAGAAGGTTCCGTGGGGAACAGCAAGGCCATCTCCAACTCGTATTATTTGGAAGCCCTTGGCAATAAAGGTTTGGGACAAGAGGCCGAAGCCAAAAAACTATTGGAAACCGCACTGGAAACCTATAAGAACAATCTCTGGGCACAAATAATGACAAAAGAATAAGGTTTATGGCATTCAGATTGAAAGGAACCGGGAAATTCGTCGCTATAACCTCTCTTTTGATGGGAAGTACTTTGGGTACCGCCCAATCCGAAAAAAAACTTTCCCTGGGGGAACAACCTATTTTTAAGGTTAACAAAACCCAGGGACCTATTACGGTGGATGGAAAAATGAATGAGGAAATCTGGCAAAAAACGGAAGCTAGAAAAATTGATTATTTCTATAAAGTTGAAAAAGAGGACGACGCCCAAGAAACCACTTATAGAATGCTTTGGGACGACCAAAACCTTTATGCTTTTTTTGAGTGTAAGGACAAATACATCACTGCCCGTGAAACCGCAAGGGACGGGCAGCCGTATTTTGACGATTGTGCCGAGATATTCATTATTCCCGCTGCCGATAGTTTGGATACGCATTTTGGGTTTGAACTTAACCTCTTCAAGGCTTCGAACGACTTTATTTATTTCAACGATTTCTTTGACGGGAAGGATGCCGTACTTAAAACGTTTAACCCCGATTTTGAGGTTGAGGTTACAATTGATGGTACCATAAACGACAATTCCGATATTGATAAAGGTTGGACCATGGAATTTAAAATCCCCCTTGCCGTATTTAGCGCCTTGGGAGAAATAGTCCCTGTAAGCAATGGCAATAAATGGGCTTTCTTGGCCATCCGTCAAGACCGAAATGATGCCGAGGGCGACAGAAGATCTACCTCTACCATTTTCCCTATTTATGATATTTCTAAAAACGTTCACCAAGCCAATAGATTTGGATTGATGGAATTTGTAGAAAAATAAACCCCAGTGATTATACTGGGGCTATTATTAGCTTTTAGAGACCAAGACTACCCAGTCCTGGTCTTTTTCTTTTGGTGGCATACCCAAGGACTTTTTACCGCTCCCTGAGATGGTCTTGACCTTTCCTTTCTGTAAGGCACCGCCCTTTCTTGGATTGTACCATTGCAGTTCGTATGCTACATTGTCATTGCCCAAATCCAAACTGGATTCCCCTCCGTTTTTGAGATAGACTACATAAATGCTCCCCGGCTTTGCCAAAACATAGTCGCCTTCAGAGGAAATAAGGGCATCCATGGATTCCATTTCCCAAACCGGAATTTGGTTGTTATTAAAAAATTCCAAGCACCATCGACCCTGGTCCCAGAAAAGATCTCTAGATCTAAAATCCTGGCAACTAAGGTCGGAGTGTGGATGTTTGTAACCAAAATACCATTCCGTACCCCATGCCCCGGCCATCATAGCACCCCATAGACCATTTTTTCTGGCATCATTATGCTGTGGATCTTCGGCATCGGTTATAAGTGCATGTTGGGCATCGCCGGGTTCATCGCAGGCCACGGCCCAAATTTTCCCCGCCTCCTTGGAATCGTTCAAAATTCTCAAGACCGATTTGTGCACATTTCTAAAATCTTCTTTATTGGTCTGTAGGGAAGCTCCCGTGAACTTGGAATTAGTTCCATAGAGACCATCAAACCAATCGCCATTATGGATTACAATATGATGTTTGTACGGGTCAATACTGGAAATATATTCGGCCAAACGTAAACGTTCCGCAACATCAATTGGAAAAGTGGGAGGGGTAACGGTCCAATCACCTGTTTCCTCTGCCAAGTTCCAATTCAGGGCCAAATGATGACCAAAACGGGCAACAAGTTCGCGATAGTACAATTTGGTATATAGCCCTGTTCCGCCATTATCCAATAAGCCTTGATTTTCGTGTTCCAGGGTCTTAAAATGAAGAAACATTCCCAATTTATCGGCATGCTCAAAAAGCACCTCCCATTGATCAAGCTTTGAGGTATCGAAACGATCATAGGTATCATAATCCACATAGGGAAATACGTTTTGATCATCACCTGCAATATTCATGGTAAGAAAGGAAAATGCATTCATTCCCTTTGAAGCCAGGTAATTGATAGCTCCTATCAACTCCTTCCCTTTTCCGTTATTCCATGTAGGGTCTCCCTCCTTCCAATCCTGGCGATGCGCCTCCCAGGTCTTAACAAGCTCATCTTTATGGCCGTCGTTTTTGAAGGTGCCATCAAACTGATCATAGGCCAATAGGTTTTCCGGGGCATCGGATCCGCACTTTAAAAAGTATTCTCCCGTTCCGGCAAATTTAAGATAGCGCTCGCCTACATAATCCAATCTACCTTTGCTCCTAAAATCCCTCCCCGATTTATCGGATTGGGCAATAGTAAACTTACCCGATGCCCCATCCATAAAGGCAGCACTTTCCAATTTCCCAGAAGTACGTACGGCAGCCCATTTTCCCTTTTTAAAATCGACCTCATAGCTCCACTCCCCAGTTTCATCAGGGGCAAAATGAACCTTCCAAATATTGCCAGTTGTACTCCCCGTGTTCCCTGCATCGCCATCGGCTGCATAATATCCCGGAATTAGGTAAGCTTTTCCCGTAGTAGCGTGCTTAAAAACTACGTTCAACCGATAATTCAAAAAAGGATTTTCCTCTGCGGATTCTGAGGTATTGGGCCCTTCGAATTCTAGACTTAACTTGTGCCATTTTTTTAGTTCCCCAGATACTTTTTGTGCCATTACAGCTCCTTGAACAAAAAACACTAATAAACTGCTCAGGAGTAGGATAGATTTAATCGATTTCATAAGTGATGGTTATGTCATTTTAATTTAGCAATTCAATATAAGTATAATAAACACCATAGGTTTCATTACTCTAAAAAAAGTGTTTCGAGTATATAAAAGCCTTAGTTTATCCCAACCCATTGGCATAGGCCACGACCACGATTCCTACAATCATGCATCCAAGACCGCCATATAACATATTGCGCGCCTTTGGGGAGGCACTTATCCACTCCTTGGTAACAATACCACTAACTATAGCCGTGGCCACCGATGCCGTATTAAAAATAGCATAGCCTACCGTATTTCCGGAGGCGCCCAATTTAAAAGCTGCATAGGCAAAAAGAGCCGATGCCGCATAATGGAACACCGCCATGATAAGTATAAGCAATACATTTTTTCCGAATGCAGGAGTCTTAAATTCCCCCCAGGCTTTTTTGGCGTTCAACTGCCATAGAAAATAAGCGGTCATTACAACACCCCCACTGATAAAAATAGGGAACATAACTGCCACTGCCGTTATCCAATCCGCATTGCCCTGGGCTGTACTGGCCTCATGTAAATAAGGTCTGCCCACAGCATTGGCATAACTGAACCCAGTTGCAAGCAGCCCTCCAACTACGGCGATCATAATACCGGTAGTCATAGAACCTTTACCCGATATTACTTCACCATTTTGCTGTTCAGCTTCATTCTTTTCACGCAGGAGTCCCGCCCTACCGTTTAATATTACACCCAAAAGCACAATAAGGATACCTACCATTATAAAAGTGAGTACATCTGCAGGAGGCAGTCCGTCTTCTATAAAGGGCAGCAAGGAACCTACCAATATTATAGTTCCAATGAAAATGGAAAAACCCAAGGAAAGTCCAATATGGTTTATGGCCTTGCTCCACATCATGACCCCTATGCCCCAAAGGAAGCTGGTAAGTCCCATTTTAATCCAAATATCCATGGGCATGTTCGCAAAAATTTCGGTAAAACCATCTATCAGGCCAATTGAAGCAATTATGGGTACCACGAACATGGTCAATAAAAAGAAAAGGCTCCAAGTGTTCTCATATTTGAATCCCTTGGTAAATTTCTCGGGAAGGGCGTATAGGCCCAACATTAATCCGGCAAAAACTGCCAATAATACTCCTTCGGTCATAATTTAATATTTAGGTTGTTTAATATTCTATGTTTTTACCAATTGAATTTGAAAATGGTCATACTTTCATAATTCTCTCCTTTTTTCAAAATACTTTTTGGTGAATTCGGGATATTGGGGCCGTTGGGATAACGGTGCGTTTCACAACAGAATCCGCGGTATTTCCCATATTGAAGTCCATTTTCCCGTTTTAGGGCATCCGAGGTATACTTCCCGGTGTATAAAAGCATTCCCGGTTCCGAAGTCGATATTTCCAAGGAACGGCCGCTTATAGGTTCATGTATTTCGGCTACCTTGTCCAGATTAAAGCCTTTCTCTTCAAAAAGATAAAAGTGCTCAAATCCACCACCCATAGCCTTGTGTACATGGCCAATCTCTTGGGCGGACCTCAAATCATCGGGTTCTCCTGCTAAAGTGGTATTGGCTCCCGTTGCTGCCCCTGTTTCGTCCCAAACCTGTTTTTTATCAGAGAACAGCTGTACCGAATGCCCTTCTACAGTATTGGAAAACCCCGTAAGATTGAAATAAGTGTGGTTGGTTATTGTGAACGGGGTATCTGCATCAGTAATTGCATAGTATTCAATTTTCAGTGCATTGTCATTGGTCAATGTGAAATTGACTTTTACCTGAACATTCCCGGGAAAACCTTCTTCCATATCTTTGGACAACAAGTTCATGGATACACCCTCCGAACCATTCTCCTTAAAAGGCCCGGCCGACCATATTTTCTTGTCGAACCCTTTGATACCGCCATGGAGATTGTTATTGCCAGCGTTCTGCGCCAACTTGTAATCCACTCCGTTCAAAGTAAACTTGGCATCCTTAATTTGTGAACAATAACGCCCTACGGTACCCCCAAAATAGGGTGAGTTGGCTTTGTACGCCTCGGAGAAATAACTTTCCAGGGTATCAAAACCACAGGCAATTTCTGTTTTTACACCATCTTTGTCCGGAATTTGAATAGAGGTTATTGTGGCCCCATAATTCATGATTTTAACTTCAACGCCATTATCATTCTTAAGCGTAAAAAGCTCGATAATCCCGTCTTCAATTTCTCCAAAATAACTTTTTAATGTGCTCATTTTTTATATTTTTATTCCTGTTAGGGCCGATGTATTTCCAAAAATCAACTCCGGTTCCAAGGCAATCCGAATCAACTGCTCGGTGAGTTTGGTCCTATATTCCTTTAAAAAGGGCTGGTATGACCTAATCAGGATCAATCCGAGTTTTCTACAAATGCGACTCCATATAACAGTTGGAATTACTGGTTACATACACCATCAATTATTTCTTGCCGTATTGGATTATACAAATTATCTTCAACCTTTATCAAACAATTCGAACTACTTAAAAGGGGCCTCAATCCGCAAAAATTAGACAGTTCATCATTCTTCTCTATTTTGATCACTTTCGCCGAACTTAATGTTGAAAAATCATCAAGGTCTTGTAGTTTAGGATTATACGAGAGATAAAGTGAATCAATTTCCATAAGATTTGTAAATCCATCAAGATTGTCAAGAACATCATTATCCTCAATTACAATGTAACCGGCATCGGTCAGGTTTTCAAAACCACCAACCTTGGTCAAAGCTTTATTGTCCGTTATATAAAATTGACCGGGTTTGTTTAAATTTTTTAAACCATCCAAATTGTCGATCTCCCAATGCCCGGTAATTTGGATAGAGGCGTTCTCCACAAAAGATATATTGCTCAGCCCAGCCAGGTTTTTGAGTGCAATATTCTCGAATAATAATAGCCGAGTTATTGTAATGGGCTTTTCCATTCCTGCCAAACTTTGAAGCCCGTGATTTGATTGAAACCAAATTCCTTCGCTTATTAGCGAAAGATTGGCAAGACCTTGCAAACTTGTTAAGGAATGATTCCGCGTTAGAGCAAAACCCCCAATTATCGATGTCAAGTTTTTTAGATCAACTAAGCTGCTCAGTTTCTGATTTTCAGAAAACCCTAAATCTCCCACCGTTTCAAGGTTGTTCAAGCCCTTTAAGGTGGTAATGGAAGTGTTTGTAATTGATAAGCTACCTTTAATCGACTCTATTGAAAGTAACGGACTAAGGTCGGTAATCTGAGAATTGTCATCCTTCCCTTCCAAGGTAAGGTTTCCTTCGATTTGAACATATTCATTTTCCCCAAAGGATTCCAACTCCTCTTGGGTGTTAATGATTACATCGCCAAAATGAATTTTATCGTCAGTATTTCCATCTTTATTACAACCAATTAGGAACAAAAATAAAAGTCCCCTAAAAATTGAATCCGATTTCATAAAATCAATGTCTTTCCATTAGTTTCACAATTTGCCAAAACATTGCTACTTGCGTTCCACTTAATCATGGTCTTTTCATCCATGACCAAGAGGTGCTTCACACCTTGATCATAATACCCGGATAATGTCCAGAGGTCATCATTCGTGGAACATTTGAGTATTACCGATTCAATTCAACCTATGTTTTTATAATTATTGGTCCTATATTTAATTCTGCTTATACGGTCCTAGTTTTTTCCAATCGAATTCAACACCAATTCCTGGTACCTCTGGTGCAACCGCTCTGTAATTTTCAACTACCAATGGTCTGGTGGTATATTCGTCTATTGGAAAACTGTGCACTTCCAGCCATCCAGAATTAGGCTGGGCGGAAACCAAACTTACATGCAGCTCCTGCATCCCGTGCGAACAGGCCGGTATATCATATTTATCGGCCAATCGAGCCGCTTTGAGCCAGCCCGTAACCCCACCGCAGTTGGAAGCATCGGGTTGAATAAATGACAATTCCGATTGTTCCAAGGCGTATTCAAATTCATGGATGGTATGTAAATTTTCTCCCATGGCCAAAGGGAAACCTGTACTTTCCACAATTTCGGCATATCCGAAGTAATTATCAGGAATTATGGGTTCCTCGAACCAATGAATATTGTATTTCTTAAAGCCCTCTATGGCCTTAATCGCTTTTTCCACTGTCATGGAATAATTGGCATCTACCATAAAAGTAATATCCGGACCAATAAATTCCCGAACCGCCTTGATGCGTTCCAGATCTTCCTCGAGATTCTCCCTACCTATTTTGATCTTTACGGCATTAAACCCCCTATCCAAATACCCCTGCATGTTCTTGAGGAGCTTCTCTATAGGAAATTGCAGATCTATACCACCACAATAGGCCTTACAGGTATTTCCGGCACCACCGGCCATTTTCCAAAGCGGTTTTCCTGCTCTTTTACATTTAATATCCCAAAGTGCTATGTCTATGGTAGAAATGGCAAAGGATGCAATGCCCCCCCGACCTACATAATGGATATGCCATTCCATAAAATCGTAGATACCGTCTATATCCGAGCCGATCCTACCGATCAAAGCCGGTGCCAAATCGTGCTCTACCATTGCCTTAATGGCGTGTCCACCCTTACCTCCGGTATAGGTATAACCCGTACCATGAGTTCCGTCGTCCAAAGTTATTGTTGTGGTCACTAGTTCAAAATGCGTATGGTCCCCGTGTTTGGCATCGTTCATCACTTCGGGAAGTGGCACCTTGAAAAGCTTGCAATCTATATTTTTAATCTTTGCTTCCATTATGCTTTATGTCTTATGTAAAATGTCTTTTTCTCCAAATATTGCTCAAATCCGTACTTACCATCCTCTCCTCCGGAACCACTAAGCTTATAACCGTTATGGAAGCCTTGGTGCTGCTCGCCATGACCGCGATTTACATATATCTCCCCGTATTCCAGTTCATCATTGCACTTCATAATGGTATTCATGTCATTGGTAAATACCATGGCCGCTAGACCATATTCGCAATCGTTGGCATAGCCTATTACTTCTTCAAATGTCTTGAACTTTAATACTGGCAGAATAGGCCCGAAAGACTCTTCGTGCACAATGGTCATATTTTGGGTAACCCCCGTAAGCACAGTAGGTTCAAACCAATACCCCTTGGAAAATTCTCCTTCGGTGAGGCGTTTTCCCCCAGTGGCTATAGTGGCTCCTTCCTTTACACTAACACTTACCAGATGTTCCATATGTTCCAATTCGGACTTGTTTACCTTAGGCCCCATATCCGTATCATCAAGCATAGGATCGCCCACCTTCAAGGCCTTTGTCTTGGCAATGAACTTATCCATAAACCGGTCATAAATACCTTCATGAACATACATGCGTTCATTACAGGTACAAACTTGGCCACAGTTGTCAAAACGGGAATGAAGGGCGGCGTCTACCGCGGCATCTATATCGGCGTCTTCAAAAACTATAAAAGGGGCTTTCCCTCCCAATTCCAATTGTACATGGGTCAAGTTTTGAGCTGCATTTCGTGCAATTTGTTGGCCTACCGGGGTGGACCCGGTCATGGTTACCATTTTGGTAATAGGGCTTCCTACCAAAGCATTTCCCATGGCTCTTCCCGGACCTGTAAGGATATTGATTACTCCATTGGGTATACCCACTTTTTGGGCAAGATTCCCCAATTCCAGTGTTGCCAAAGGAGTTTCCGAGGTTGGTTTAAGTACAATTGTATTTCCGGCCACAAGGGCAGGTCCTAATTTACGTCCTGCCAAGGCCAAGGGAAAGTTCCATGCGGTAATGGCGACAACTACCCCTCTAGGCACCTTTTGTATCCATATTTGCTCGTTGGCATTATCGGATGGAACAATATCCCCTTCTATCCTTCTAGCACCCTCACAGGCATATTCTATAAAGGAGGCCGTAACGGCTACTTCCATTCTGGCCACTTTCAACAATTTGCCCTGTTCCTTGACCAAAAGTTCTGCCAGAAATTCGGCATTGGCCTTTATTTCATCGGCCAATTTGTACAACAGTTCAGCGCGGCTACGGGCAGGAAGTTTTTTCCAGGATTTTTGTGCTTTTTCGGCCGCTTTCAAGGCTTGCTCTGCCTCCTCCACCGTTCCGTTTTGTACCCTGGCAATTACCTCTTCCGTTGATGGGCTTACTATATCTATGGTTTCTCCAGAAGTGGAGGTGACCCATTTTCCGTCAATAAACAACTGGTATTCCTTAATTTTTGACATTTTTTATTATTTTTTCTGATTTTACTTTTCTAAAACTGTCCATACGTTCTGCGGCAAGTCCTTCATATTTTCGTTCCAATTGCCAGAGCGGTCTCTCTAGCGTTAATTCCCAATTGAACAGCATTTTATACATTTCCCTAACCTTGTCCGGATAGGTTGACGCCAAATCGTTCACCTCGGAAATATCCTCATAAAGATTGTACAGTTCGGCCGGCCTGTCCGGAAAGCGAATTAATTTCCAATCGTTATGCCTAACCGCCCCCCTGGCTTCCTTCTTCCAAAACAAATTTACATGGGGGCGATCAGTAATTTTTCCCTGTAAAAAGGGCATCAGATCTATACCATCCAAATCGGCTATGGTCCCTGGATTTCCTCCAACCGCTGCAATAAAAGTGGGCAGCAGGTCTAAGGTGCTTATTGGATAATTATATAGAACTCCGCCTTCTAGAACTGCAGGCCAGGACATTAAAAATGGAACCCGGATCCCGCCTTCCAAATGATTCGCCTTGGTACCGCTTAACGGATCGTTCACAGATTCGTTGGCATCCGAAGGGCCTCCATTATCGTTGGTAAACACAATAATCGTATTTTCGTCCAATCCAAGTTCCTTTAGCTTACGTAGGACCAATCCACAGGCCCTGTCCATTGCCAAGGTCATTGCCGCCAAGGTTTTTCTTTTACCACTTAGTCCATTTATTTTTGCCAGATCCTCGGGGAGGGCTTCCATAGGGGTATGGACTGCATTAAATGACAAATAGACAAAAAATGGATTTTTCCTATTTTTCTCTATAAATGCTGCCGCTTCCTTAGCCAAGACGTCCGTAAGGTATCCTTGATGTTCCAAAAAATCGCCAAAGCCCCTTTCCAATCGGTCTTCCTTTCTTTCCAATGTATTCCCCACATCATAGGGCATATAACTTCTGGCTCCTCCCCTAAAACCATAGAACTCATCAAAACCTCTTTTTGTAGGATGGTAACGATCTGCATTCCCCATGTGCCACTTACCAAAAATGGCCGTTTTATAGCCAAGTTCCTTTAAGTAATCGGCCATTGTGAGTTGATCCGTTGGGAGGCCCATATCATCACCCACCATTCCAGATTTGCTCATGATACCTGGCACATTGTTTTCTTCGAAACCAAATTTTTGTTGGTATTTACCTGTCAACAGCCCTGCCCTGGAAGGACCGCATACCGCAGCAGTAACATATGCTTGGGTACATTTAATGCTATTTTCGGCCAATTTATCCAAATGGGGCGTCATAAATTCTTTGCTGCCCTGAAATCCAAAATCGGCATATCCGGCATCATCGGCAAGTATAAAAACTATATTGGGCTTATCCTGCGCTCTTAGCAAGCAAGGAACCAATACAATACTGGCCAGTATAAAAATGATAATGCCTTTGTTAACCAACATATTCCTTAGTTTCACTTTTGTCTAAAATAGCGTTGTTTTAGCGCCCCATCCAGCCACCATCTACCAATAGGATACTTCCGCTCATATAGGAGGCAGCTTCGGAGCACAGGAATACTACCGGACCGGCAAAATCCTCCGGATTGCCCCATCTACCTGCAGGAATCCTGGCCAATATGGATGCCGAACGATCGGGATCATTTCTTAGGGCCTCGGTATTATCCGTGCTGATATAGCCTGGGGCTATAGCGTTGACATTGACCCCTTTTCCTGCCCATTCATTGGCAAAGGCCATGGTCAATTGCCCAATGGCCCCCTTACTGGCGGCATAACCCGGAACCGTTATCCCCCCTTGAAAGGTGAGCAGGGAAGCAGTAAATACGATTTTGCCCGAACCCCTGGCAACCATCTCTTTACCAATTTCACGCGTAAGTATGAACTGCGCATTTTGGTTCACTTCTATTACTTTATCCCAATACTCATCCGAATGCTCAACCGCCGGGGCCCTTAAAATGGTTCCGGCATTGTTGATAAGGATGTCTATTTTAGGGAAATCGGATTTCACCTCTTTGATAAAGGCATATAAGGCTTTACGATCGCCCATGTCACAGCTGTACCCCTTGAAATTTCTACCGGTCGCCTTAACCGCCTTTTCAACTTCACTTCCAGATTTTTCCAGAGTGGCACTAACCCCAATAATATCTGCGCCTGCTTCGGCCAATCCTATGGCCATAGCTTTTCCTATTCCACGTTTGCAACCAGTGACCAAAGCGGTCTTGCCTTCAAGGCTAAATTTGTTCAAAATGCTCATTACAGTTCATATTCTAATTCATTCTTAATATTCAATGAATTATATGGTCTATTTGGCGTACTCTATGTAGGCCTCGAACCTCTTTATATAGTCCCAACCATTTTTATGGTCAAAACAAAGTCCCCATTGCAAGGCAGCTGTTGGGCTTGCCTCCGTATCCAGAAATCTTGCCAGACCCGCTGCGTGTGGCGGTTTTGTTCTGCCGCCGATGTGCGATTTAATTTCAAAATTGATTCCATCCGGAGACCATTGTATGGTATTGTTTTCCGGCCCGTCCGATGTTAACATAGCAGAGATGCCGCCCTGATAGGGCCAAACACAAACTTCATGTCCGCTATTGGTAATTGGGTTATAAGGAGATTTTTTATAGGGTCCCTCAGGCCTGTCGGCAATGGCAACGCCCCACTTAATTTCCCTACCTCCCAAATAATGTTCCTCCCCCATACGCTCCCCTTTGTAATAAAGATAAAATTTGTTCTTGTAGAACATCAAGCAGGGATCATGGACCTTTTGACTATCAAAATCGCCCTTTTCCACCACTGCAAACCTATTATCTTCCTCACCAAGCCATTTACCATTGTCTGCCGGTTCCAATATAGGGGCATCCAATTTTTTCCATGGTCCCAGAGGGGATTCGGCAATGGCCATTCCCACCTTATTTTTCACCCTATTGGCATATGGAGCTTTAACTACCTGATATACCAGGTAATACTTGCCGTTATGGGCCAATACTTCCGGTGTAAAAACGGCCCGGTCGTCATAAGATCCCTCAGGACCTCTCCCAACGGCCAAACCTTCATCCTTCCAAGTAATTCCGTCCGTGGAGCTGGCACACCAAACTTCCGAAAGGTCCCAGGGAAAAACTTTTTTGGTAGGGTCTCCCGTATGAAAGCCATGGCTCTTTCCAATGCTCTTGGTATAATAAGTGTAATAGGTGCCATCTACCAAAATAACGGCACTGGGATCTCTTCGAATAACCCCATCCTCAAATTCAAAAACACCTTTTAAATCCTGTTGCCTAAATTTTGTCCACCATTCAACACCCTTATCATAGCGCATCTCAATAGCTCTTTTGGAAGCTGCGCTTAGGCTGTCCTTGTTCGAAATACCCAAAACCTTAACGAGGTCTTCGTTTACGGCAACTGGTATTTCCGTAGTCCCTTCTTTTATACTAGGCTTCTTTTCAGAGCATGCGAAACACCCCATAAGCAGTATTAAGGGCAAAAATGTGATTCTTTTCATTGTAATTAGGTGTTCAGGATGTTATCTTGACAATGCTATGAACAGCAATGCGCTGTGTTGAATTTTATAACTGACAGTCCATTAATACTTTCATTCCATCCGGATTGTTATCTATGCCTTCGAAAACTTTTTGAATGTTACTTAGTGGCTGTACATCTGTTATCATCTGCGTAAAAGGCAATTTATTGGCAGTTACCAGAGTAATTGCCTTTTCATAATCTTCCTTTTCATAGACCCTGGCCCCTATTAATTTCAATTCCTTCCAAAAGAATTTGAACAAGTCTATTTCCTTTTTCTGACCGTGGATGGCCACCATAACAATTCTGCCCCTAATACCTGCAACCTCTGTCATTACATCCAATGCCGGCTGTACTCCGGCTACTTCGAAAACTACATCTGCACGCCGGCCTTCGGTTTGTTCCTTTACATATTCTATAAGATCCAACTTGGTCGGGTTTACTGCATTTAATCCAAGTTCTTTGGCTTTGGCTATACGCTTTTCATTTACCTCGGATACTATTACCTGTGCACCGGTCTCCTTAGCTACCATGGCCACCAAAAGGCCTATAGGGCCTCCTCCAAGTACCACAGCAGTTTCTCCGGCCTGGAGTCCGCTCATGCGTACATCATGCACTGCAACTGATAAAGGCTCTACCAAGGCAGCCAGTTTTAAATCGGTTTCCGCCTTTAATTTGTGTAAAGTAAAGGCCGGGACATTCCAATATTGCTGCATAGAACCTGGGCTATCGATGCCTATAAACTTTAAATTCTCGCATATATGGTTAAAACCTTTATCACTGGGCTTAACCCCTCTATCGTCCAGGGGCCGGACAACTACCTTATCTCCAATGGCATATCCACTTACCCCCTCTCCTATAGCATCTATGGTTCCGGACATCTCATGACCAATGGTCAAGGGCATTTTCACCCTTTTATCCATCATACCATGATAAATGTGCACATCGGTACCACATACGCCGGAATAAGCTACTTTTATTCTTACTTCACCCTTTTCAGGCTGTTCAATTTCCCTTTCAATAACGGAGAAGGTTTTGTTACCTTCATAAATTGTTGCTTTCATTTAAATTGTTTTCTATTTCTATTTTGTTTCTCCCTTGGCAGTATGTGACGTCTTTCTTTCCGAAGAGAAACGCATAATGCTCTGATAATCCCCATTGTTGTATATATGTGAAAGTCCCCACCTTAGAATTTCTGTGGGTTCTTTTTCAGTATCCGCCGTACGGTTCAGACCTATGGCATGGGGCGCTCCTTTTATAGAGGATTTGATCTCGAAATTGATTCCGTCCGAAGCCCATTGGATGGTATTTTTTTCGGGACCATCAGTGGTAATCAAAGCCGCGATACCCCCGTTATAGGGCCAAACACAGATTTCGTGACCACTGTTGCTAATAGGGTTATAGGGCGACTTTACATAAGGTCCCTTAGGGTTGTCGGCAATTGCCACCCCATGACGTATCTGTCTACCGCCAAAGGTGATTTCCTCTCCCATCTGCTCTCCCTTATAATACAGATAAAATTTTCCCTTATAAGGTATAATACAAGGGTCGTGTACCTTATGGCTGTCAAAGTCCCCTTTCTTTTCTACCAAAAATCGGTTCTGTTCTTCCCCTTTCCAAATACCATTGTCCGCAGGGCTAAGAATAGGTTCCTTACTTTTGGTCCATGGCCCATTTGGAGAATTGGACCAGGCCAGTCCAACTTGGTTTTTAACGCGTACATTGTAAGGTGATTTTACAGTCTGATAACACAAATAATACATACCATCATGTTCCATAATTTCAACAGTAAATACGGAACGATCGTCATATTCTCCCTTTGCGCCCCGTGCTACGGCCAAACCTTCTTCTTTCCACGTCCATCCATCTTCAGAAGTAGCATACCAGATATCGCATCGGTCCCATGGAAATACCTTGTCATTTTCAATATCACCAGCAAAACCTTGGGTAGGTCCGGTACTTTTGGAGTACCAAACATAATATTTACCATCTACCTTGATCATGGCACTGGGATCTCGCCTTACCACCCCTTCCTCATAGGCCAAATCTCCCTTTAAAGGCTGTAAATTACTGAATTCTATAAACCACTCATTTCCCAGGTCACGTGGCCATTGCAATGCTCTTTTTGAGGCCGCGCTCAAGTGATTCCTATCGGTTATCCCCAAATGGTCCAATTGTTCCTCGGTAATTTCAGGAGATTGTTCATTGACAGAATCATTATTGCCTTCCATGGTTTTTTCCTTATTGGAATTACATGCAGCAAAAATTACTGTAAACAATAAATAAAGTAGCGTTCTAAAATTTTTTCTCATTGGTAGATTGATTTAAATTGACTGGGAAATAGAGAAATGAATATCTCTTAATTTCAAGGCTAAATTTAGATCAATGCTCAACAATTAACCTAAAAACCAACTAGACAAAAACTGTACAACACCCTATTTACGGGTATCCCAAGCCAATAAAAATATAAAACCCTATAATTCCGCGATGAAGTCCTCCAAATTGGCACTTCTGGGCAAACCCATTTTCTTACGCAATCTATACCGCGTGGTATGAACAGATTCTACCGAGATACCAAGAAGACGTGCCATGTCCTTACTGGATAAATTCAGTTTTATCAAGGCGCAAATCCTATGATCGCTTTGTGTCAATTGTGGATAGTTTTGGGTCAAGTTCTGATAAAAACTTTCGTTTACATCGGTAAATCTCAATTTAAATTCTTGCCAATTATTAACGCTGCTAACCGAAATCGATTTAATAAATCTATTTATTTCTGTTTCGTCTACCTTACCCTGGTTACCCTTAATCTTTTCCTTTAACTCGCCAAAGAGCTCATCCTTTTCTACCAGCTGTAGAGCGGAGGTAGCCAATTCCTTGTTCTTTAATTCCAACAATTCCCTGGCTTTCTTTATTTCCAGCTCCTTGTTTCTGCGTATCATTTGTTTTTCGGCCTTATGTTTGGACCTAAGATATTGGACATAGATCAACCCTACTATTATCAGGAATATTATTCCTACCAAAAGAATGGTACGCTGTAAAAATGAAATTTTATCGGCCTGTTCCAATTGTTCCAAGCGTTGTTGCTGGATTATTTTTTGTTGCCGTTCCTGCTCTATCCTAAACTGGTCCTTGATTTCGAGCAGCGGTCTATTATTTTCACTTCTACTATCAAAAAACCGGGCGTCCAGGGTCTTCGCCATGGTCTGGTTTTCATAAGCCTTCTTATAATTTCCCATATCCAAATACAGACAGGAAAGCCTTTCGTAAATCAAGGGGGAAAAATCTATATGGCTATTATATTTAGAAGATATTTCCAAGGCCTCGATATATTTCTGCTCGCCTTCATTACTTCTGCCCAAGGCAGATAATATGTCTCCCCAATAGGTATAGACAAGTACCAAATAGGAGGGTCTATTTTCTATAAACCATGGCTCTATGTTGCGCATAATTGCCAGGGCCTCGGTATTTTTATCCTCTTTGAAAAGTACAAATGCCCTTTCAAAATCCAAATACTGTATTTTAGTGGGAGGCAGTACACCATCTTTAATAACGGTATTGCAACTGTCCAAATATATTTTCCCCATTTTTGGGTCGTTCAATTCCCTGTAAGTAGCACAGATCAAATAATAATCTTCTACCAAAGTTGATTTCTCAAGAATGCCCTTTTCAACAAGATTCTTTTTTATTTTTAATGAGGTATTCAAATAATCGAAGGCCTCGTCCTTTCTTTTGAAAAAGCTGGAAAGTCTGCCCAAATGACTATATATTGTAGCCCTTAGCACTTCATTTTCTATGTCATCGGCCAAGAATAGGGCATGCCATAAGGTATCATAAGATTTGGCATAGTTAACCTGCTGGCCATAAATATAGGGCATCTCCAATAAGGCGTTGACTGCCAACAAAGTATCTCCAGAAACCAAGGCTAGGTCATGTACTTCCTGTAATAAGCCCACGGCCCTATCAGGATTTTGATATCTTATTTCCTTGGCCTTGGCAAGAATAGTGCCCAGGTCACTATTTGTAGTATCTACAGCTGATTTTTGGGCTTGTACCCAAAGGGAAAAAACCAGTCCAAAAAATAATGGGATACTATTATAAGTCCGTATTTTATTAAAAAACATTAATTATTTTTTCTGATTATCTACCTTAAACAAATCCTGACGATCATTGTTATTGGCAATAAATATTAATTGGCCCTGATCTAATTTAATGGCTACCATATTACGTACATCCTTATCTGCAAAGAATCCGGTATTTTTAAAGGGAACATATTCAAAACGGCCTTTTTCCTTTCCTTTTAGGAACACACCTATTCCCGCGTCGGCCCTTGTCGTCTCTACTTCCGATTGGTAATTGTTACCTGCCATAAGTAAGTCCCCTATTCCATCACCATCGAAATCATCGTACAAAATACTATTGATCGGCGATTGTTGGGCTTCTGGGGAAAAGGGTTGAAAAGTAAAGCCTTGGGGCCCATTGTTGATAAAAATTCCCGATTGCAGCTCTGTTGCCGAGTAGTGCAGAGCAGATGCCAATCCCTTTCCTACTATACCTTCCAAATCCTTGCTTGCAAAATCATTGTAAGTTGGGATTTTTTTGGCCAAATGCGGTAGCTGTTGGGTCATACAGGATTTCCCCCTAACCGGTACTTCTTTCCCATTATATTCCTTGGCAAGAATTACATCCTCTACCCCGTTAAAATCAAAATCGGACGTATAGATCTGAAAAGGTTCCTCAGGGGAGGCATGAAATTTGGAATTCAATCCTAAATTACCCGCTACTATATCCTGATCCCCATCCCCATCCACATCGGTAACCAAAAGCCGGTTCCACCAGCCTTTTGAAGATGCAAAAGTTTCATATTCGGTACTTCTCTCCAGAGTGTTGTCCCGGTTTAAGAACACCTCGATACCCATCCATTCACCGGTAACAACCAAATCCGTTTTACCGTCGCCATCAATATCGGCCCAATTTGCATCGGTGACCATGCCTATATTTTCGAGCTCAGGTGCCAATTCCTTGGTTTCAATACTAAAGTTTCCATTGTTATTAATAAGTAAATAACTTACGGCGGGATACGGATAACGTCCCGGAACCACACGGCCACCAACGAACAGGTCCATATCCCCATCCTTGTCATAATCATTGGCAATTACAATGGATCCTGCTGAAAGCATCTCGGGCAAACTGTTGGAATTGGTAAAATTTCCTTTCCCATCATTGAGATACAGCCTGTCCTGCAGAGGCTTTAAGTCATTATAAAATTCGTAGCTTCCACTAACTACATAGAGGTCTTGATCGCCATCGTTATCGACATCAAAAAAAGTAGCTCCTATATCTTCGAATAATTTGTCCTTTTCAAACGTGGTCATGGACTTTTTCGAGAAACTACCGGAATTTCCAAGTAACAATTGCCCGGCTTCTCCCTTACCTCCACCAACAAAGATATCTTCCGATCCATCCCCATCCACATCCGCTTTGGCCAATGCCGGTCCCAGTTGGGAAAGCTTATGTGGCAATAAAATTTGCAAATCGTAATCATTAAAATAGGGGTCTATATGCCTTATATCAGTTTCTATTCTGGTGAAAATGGGATTATCCGAACTACTATTTTCTGTGGTTCTTTCGGCGGCCGATCCGTAGTTAATACTTAAGGTTTGATTGGCATTTACATTATCAAGCACCTGAACTTTACCATCTGGCCAAATAACTTCCATTTTTTCTACTGACGGATTATTGTTCAATCCAAAATAGAGGGTATTCGGAACTGCCGACAGGAATCCCCTGGTAGGGGTTACCTCCCGGGTCTGTTTAGTGCCATCCTTAAAATAAAGGTTCACCCTGGTTCCTATCCCAAATTTATTTTTCCCAGCTTCCACCAAATCCAGTTTCAAAAAGTTGCCCCCTCTTGTTTCAACTGTCCGGTTTTGCAGAAAAGTAGCTTCATCGTTAATATTATTGATGACCACATCCAAATCCCCATCGTTGTCAAAATCTGCATAGGCCGCCCCATTGGAAAAAGTAGGTTTTGAATCTACCCAAGAATTTGAAACATCCTCAAAGGTCCTATCCCCTTTATTTCTAAAGAAAAAATTATTGAGTTTTTGCTGTGGCAGCATTTGGGCAAATTTTAAAAAATCTTCGGCAGTAGGCTTTCTGCCATTGGCCCTAAGGGTTGCCAATATTTCGTTGTTCTTGTCCCTATCAATAACATCGCGGTATACCCCATTGGTCACAAAAACATCATTAAAACCATCCAGGTCAAAATCTGCCGATAATAACGCCCAACTCCAATCTGTATTGGCAATTCCCGACATATTTCCAATTTCACTAAACGTACCGTTCCCATTGTTCAGCTGCAACATATTATGCATGTATTGGTGGTGATAACCCTTTTCTACCATCAACTCAAATTGATCTATGGAAGTCATAGCCATTGTAGTCTTGGAACGTACATAATCTTGTGGATTCATATCCAAAGTCATCAAATCCAGGAGACCATCATTGTCTATATCGGCCATATCGCTGCCCATACTGTTGAACGACATATGCTTAAAAAGTTTGTCCCTAGACTCGGTAAATGTTCCATCACCATTGTTGATGTATGCCAGATCGGGGACATTAAAATCATTACATACATAAACATCCGGCCAACCATCATTATTTAAATCGCCAACCTGAGGATTTAACCCAAAACCAATATCGTACAACAAACCCGCTTTTTCGGAGACATCGGTAAAATGGCCGGTACCATCATTTTGGTACAAACGGTCACTACCCAACAATTCCAATGTCTTTGGATCCTTTTGCACTTTATCCAAATCCAACACCTGTGTCCTACTGGTTATATCAGGGGTATTGGAAATATACACATCCAGATCGTTATCCTTGTCATAATCAAAAAAAGTAGCTTGAATAGTCCGGTTGGCATCTGCCAAGCCCAATTCTTCGGCCCTTTCCGTAAAGGTGAGGTCCCCATTATTGATATAAAGCAAATTTTTGAATTTACCATCCTCGTTCTTCCATCCGCCACGGGAAACATAAATATCCAAGAAGCCATCAGCATTAATATCGGCCATGGTGACCCCTGTATTGAACCCCGGCAGGTTCTTTATCCCCGCCTGTTCGGTAATATCCTTGAACCGCAGGTTGCCTTGATTTAGATATAGCTTATCCCCAGAAGAATTTGAGGTAAAATAGATATCCTCCAAGCCATCTCCATTAAGATCACCAACTGCAACCCCACCTCCAATATACGTATACATATATTGGTAGTAGTTGGATTCCAGGGTCTCTTCCAAAGTATTCACAAAATTTATCCCCGTTTCGTTGGAGGGGAGCGAAGTAAACAAATATTCTTTTGGGCTTATATCCTTATCATTTTCAACCTTCTTGTCAGAGGTACCACACGACTGGAACCCTAAAAAATATGCGACAATTATAATGATGGAAAGTAGCCTTTTTAAATGCAAAAACATGTCTGAAAAAACCATAAATAAATATTCAAAATATCAATTGAGTTGTGACTTACAAAATACGAAGTTTATCTGTAAAATTACTATCCCGCAAAGGTTTTTATAGTCATAAAAAAGTGCCATTTATAACTAGATTGGAAATATATGCTTCAAAGAATTTCAGTGCATGTCCCTCCCTATTTCCCCGGCCAAGGGGAAAGTTAAAATCTTGCTGGAACTTTAGATGTTGTAACCTTAAAAATATTCCTTCCAATTGGCAAAAGGAGGCTGTATTTATTTGTTGATAAAGAGAAAATAATTAGCTTAGTCCTTATTCTAAATAACCAAAACCTATAACCGAAGTATTGGAAAATGAAATATAAAAAGCAATCTTTAAAAATTACGATATGGATTCTTGTCATTGCTGTTTCCTCTCCATTTTTGGTCTATTATTATCTAAAGAACAATTGGGAGAGTTTTGCTACTGAAAAGGAGTTGACAGAATTTGTAACAAAAGTAAAATACGCGGAGGAATTGCCAGATAGGTTTTACGAATTGTACGAAGAAGAACACCCCAATATTTTATCCTATAGTTTAACTCGGCAAATAAGAAATGGCCTGTTTTCAGGTAATTTTACCAAAAGCCCAAGCCTATTGGCCGCCATGATTTCAGATATTAGTCGGCAAGATAGTGACAGCACAAAAATATCCAACCGCAAGGCTTACTCCTTAGCTTGGAAATTAGAGGAAGAAACCACTCCAAAGGAATGTCTAAATTGGGTTTTGGAGAACTACAAATTTGATCTTTATATTCACGGTATAAACGAGGTGGCCAATTTTTACTTTAGAAAGGGAGTGTCCGAACTTAGTGACCGGGAATTAAGCGACATCATTGATTTAATGAAAAAGCCAAGCATTGTAAATGTTCCGGATAGATCGAACGAAGACCTGCACTGACAAAATTATTTTGTTTTATTCTCCAATTTCACCCAAGAAATATTTCTCTTATCCGAGATATTGGACTCTTGTGGACCGGCCTTAAAATTAAAAGATCCAATAAACACATCCAGATCCCCGTCCTGGTCATAATCGGCCACATCCAAAGTTTGCCATCTAAAATCAGGAAGGGCATTAATATATTTTGGCTTAAATTTTAACCCTCCTTCATTGATCAGTAACTGAACACTTTTGAATTTCGGATCAGTAAAGTCGCCAAAGTTGGAAATGGTTAAAATATCGGTATCACCATCCATATCAAAATCCTCGGCTATAATTTTGCTAACGCCATGAACAGGCATAAAATATTCTTCAGAAAATTCCTTATTCCCCTTATTGATCAAGACCTTTACTCCGTGGAAATTTTTAAGTACCGTGGATAAATCCGAATTATCCCCATTGCCAATAATAATATCCTTTAATCCATCACCGTTCATATCCCTTAACTGAAAATCTACAGACCCAAATGCCGGCTGAAATTGGACCACTTTTTTACCATTAAAAGAATTTTTGTCATAATCCCAAATCATCATCAATTCATGTTCTTGGGCAAATAAGACCACAATTTCATCCTCCTCATCGGCATCCATATTGGTTATTTCAACCTTTATTGAACCAGACATGGGTTCAATAACTTTTTTGTCATAGCTACCGTTCCCTAAATTTTCGTACCAAGAAAAATCCCCAACATTATTGCCATAGTTACAAACCAAGACGTCGTCATACCCATCCAAATTTATATCATGGATTAAAAAATCCACTGGTCTAATTAGTCCATTTATAGAATTGGACCCAATCCTCAACTTGCCTTTTGCTTCATCAGAAGGATTGAGATTGCCAATGGTCAAGAGGTATTCCAAGGAATCCTTAAGCAATAGTTTAACCGGAGGACTTTCCAATTGTTCCTCTTGAAGGATTTCACCATTTGGATCCAACGTTAATATGGAGGACCTACTGCCATTCCCCAAAAATAATTTTTTGCTTTTATGATTGTAGGAGGTCATGCTAATCAGGGGAAAAGAATCAAGATAAAATATATGCGGCTCAAAAAGACTACTGCCTTCTTGATCCACTGTTGTATTTTTAGGAATACTGTTTTCTGATAGATTGAGGTAATAATGTACTAATTTATCCCAATCTTCCTGAGCCATTGTGGGTTTTAAGTCTTTATTGGACTCGGGGTTACCATAAGAATATATTGGCCCATGGGACATTCCCATTTTTAAACCCATATTTGGCAAAATCATATCACCCCAGACTTTTCTTGGCAATATGGAGGGGTCCGGAAACAAATGGCACGTAGCACAATTAATTTTCGCTAATTTCTCTCCTTCGGCATGCTTATTTTCTTTAGCACAATTTAAAGTAAGCAATAAAAACCCCACACCCATTAAGATTTGGGATATAGAAATTAATTTATTGAATTTTGTTGGGTTTAGCATGCAATATTGGTGAATTGAAAAATACCGATAAATATCCAATTAATAAATCTTATATATTTTTTATTGGGCAATATTGGATATATTGGTTTGGGACATTACAACGGAGACCTACCTATACGCAGCAGCAAGTGCTAAAAGTTAATACGGTACCATGGTCTATGCTTAAAAAAAAACAATTAAATGGGATGCAAAAAAAATTACCACTTCCATTCCGCCTTCCCAATTGTCGCTGGCCGCGATGTGAAACCCCTATAAAAAAAACACAACGGTAAGATCTATGAAGAAATCTTACCGCTGTGCTATTACTAACTCAAAACTAACTCAAAAAAATACCTATCACTTAATTTCCTAGATTAGGATTTTTCTCAATTTCCTGCAAAGGTATTGGTGCATAGTAATTGTCCGTCCCCAAGGATCCCAAGATTGGGTTTTGGGCGGTTGTAAAAGGCCTTGGTGTTCCTACACCATTCTCATCATAAGAGGTTCCTATGGAAACCCGGGGATTTCTGTTGCCCAATGCTTCCTGAACTTTCTCTTTACGGACCAAATCGTTCCAACGGATAAACTCGCCTGCAAATTCCCATTTACGTTCGGTAAAGGCCAAATCCTGAATGGTACCATCACCTGCCGTAAGATCACTTGGTGCGGCCGAATTTATCGGTAAACCTTCAGCTCGTCTATGAACCATATTCAAGGCTTCCCAAGCATCTGCACCAGCCGTGCCTGCTTCACCGGAAGCTTCGGCATAAATTAACAATACTTCTGCATATCTCATGTATAGATCACTTCTAAGTGTTTGAAATTGTGCCCAATCTCCATCGGCCAAATCCCCTACAATCTTTCTTAAAATAGGACTTTGTTGATCTTTAAACTCTTCCCAACGCAGCATTCTAGTTGGGCTAGTTACATTAATGGCCCCATCATCTCCCACTGGCAACTCGGCAAAATAGGTAGCATCCTTTCTAGCCCCTTCCGGCATATCCTCAAAAAATCGGATTTCGGCAAATGTCTCTTGCCAACCGTTTAAACCTGGATCGGATGGTAATCCCAATTTTCCCATTTTACGATTGGTAAGGTTACCTGCAGAATTACTATAGGCAATGGTAAATACACCTTCTTGTGTAAACCTACCTGCCAGTGACCATAATTTAGCTAAATCCGGCTCCAGTCCAAAACCGTGGGATGCAGCATTATCCATTACCGATTTGGCACTGGAGGCAGCGGCAGCATATTTACTTGCATCTTTTAAAGGAAATCCTGCCCAGTCCATATATAACCTTGCCAAAAAGGCTCTAGCTGTTCCTTTGCTTGGCCTTGTAGAACCCACATTGGTGCTGACCGGCAATCTTGATTCTGCAGCCAAAAGGTCGCTTTCTATTTGTTCAAATACCTCTACCTGGGAAGCCAAGCCCGGCTGTTGAAATGGATCAACTTCCAAAACCAACGGAATTCTACCATGAATACGCATTAAGTGATTGAACATAATGGCTCTCAAGAAATAGGTCTCACCTACCAATCTCTCCTGTTTTGTTGGATCCGGATCGGACAATGTTTGTCCTTCCACACTTTGAAGCACCGTATTTGCGGCACGTATCATCTCGTAGACCCCATTCCAGTTGGTAAGGGTTCTAGAGTTTTCAGGGGTTACAAAGCGTTGGTCATATTCCCTAAAGTCGGCCTTGTTACTGGCGACGTGCGTTGTAATATCATCTCCGGACCAACCATTTACATAAAAGGTAGACATCCAGGCCGCTTTGTTCAGTTTGCCATAGATTCCTGTAACTCCCAACTCCAACTGTGGCATAGAACTATAGGTCACAACCTGTGACTGGGAACCGGCAGGATCTTCCTCAAGATCAAACTGCTCGCAGCTATTTAAACCCAATGCAAATGCTGCAAGGCTAAAGACCCCAATAAGTTCTTTTAATGATTTATATATATTTATTGTTTTCATATCTTCTATATATTTTTCTATTAGCAATTTCTTAGAATCCAACTTTTAATCCCAAAGTAAAAGTTCTAGGGTTTGGATAAGCTCCAACGTTGATACCAGGAGCAACATCTTCATTTCCTTGATCTGACCTTCTTGATGACAATTCCGGATCATATCCGCTATAATCGGTAATCAGGAATAGATTTTGGCCACTTGCGTACAACTTAAGACTTGTATTGGTGAGTCCTGCAAAATCCTTAAAAGTATATCCAATATTTAAGTTACTTAATCTCACAAAATCCCCTTTTTCAATATATCTAGAGGAATTGAACAGCTGTACCGTAGCCGGTATATCGGTTTCATTGGTAGGAGTCCATTGATTAACTTGATCTGCTGCCATAAAACTTCTTGAATCACCTGCTCCACCAGTGATACCAGCTTGCATTAGATTGTAGATATCAAATCCGTGGGATCCGTTCACGAAAATATTTACATCCCAGTTCTTGTAAGAAAAGGTATTGTTGAAACCCCAGGTCAAGGTTGGTGTTCCATTGCCAATGGCACCAAACACAATCTCGCCATCTGCATCCCTTAAGTATTTGGCATCACCCGGCTTTTTACCTACAGCTGCTGCAGCTGCGGACTCCGAACTTTTCCAAGTTCCCAAAAAGGTGGCGCCATTCAATTGTCCCAGAGGTTCTCCCAATTGAATAATGTTAACAACCCTAGCCTGTCCACCAGGAGCTTGGTACTGACCATCAATCTGTTCAAGGCCATCGAACAATTGGGTAACTTCGTTTTTAACATGGGACAGTGCTAAGTTCGCATTCCAGTTAAAGTTTTGGTTTTGAACTATATCATAACCTAAGGCAATATCAAAACCAAAATTTTCGACCTCCCCAACATTCTTGTTTACATTTCCACCACCATTGGTACCAGAAACCGGCACATTCAATAGTAGGTCGGAAGTTACTTTTTTATAGCCATCAATACTAAAACTTCCTCTACCGGATTGAAAACCAAAATCTATACCTACGTTGGCCTGACTTGTAGTTTCCCATGTAAGGTCTTCATTGGCAAAACTAGTAATGAAGGTTCCTGGTGAGGGTGCACCTCCGGTATAGGCATAAATATTGCTCCCTAAATTGGCAAAGGTACCATAGGTACCAACACCTTGGTTACCCACTTGGCCCCAACCTGCTCTTAGTTTTAGGCTATTGATAAACCCAGTACTTTCGGTAGGGTTAATGAAGCTATATCCTGCTGCAATAGATGGAAAGAAACCCCATTTGTTGCCTGGTCTAAAAACGGATGTACCATCATAACGCCCAGTTGCGGTAATGGATAAATTGTCGTCCAGAATATACTCGGCGCGTAACATAAATGACGAAAGTTCCCTTTCTCCAAAATTGTTGCCTATAGAAAATCCTGAAGCGGTTTCAGCGAAATAAAACCCGTTTGGCAAAAGAAGGTTGTCTGCGTTATAACTATTAAAAACATTTTTTGAGTTGGAATATTCCTGAACCCCTGTTAATTTAATGTCGTGCATATCCCCAAATAATTTTTGCCAAGTAAATATGTTACTTACTTGATAGGCCGTATTCTTGTTGGTGCTAAAATTGGCATCCGGTGTATCATCGGCACCTTCAACAGCATACCTTTGAACGTTGTAATTATTCACTTGGGTACCTGCAACCAAGGTATAACTGAAATTATTGGTGATCTGATAGCTAGTGTTTAATGTAGCGCTTATTCTCTCATCTACATCAGAGGCCTGTGTTTCACTTAAGGTTAGCACAGGGTTTAAGTTTAATGAAGCTATCCCTCTTAAGGAACGTCTGTTGTAATCCCCATTGTCATTATAAATAGGAGTAGTAGGGTCCCAGGTATTGGCTTTGTACATTAAACTCCCCTGCCCGTTGCCCAAAGCCTCAAAGTTATTTTTCTTCTCTCCCCGAATTCCAAATATATTAAGGCCAATCTTAAGTTTGTCATTAATTTGAGCATCTATATTGGATCTAAGAGACAATTGCTGATATCCGGTATTGATAACTATACCTTCTTCATCCCTGTAGTTCCCAGATAGGAAATAGCGTATCTTGCCCTCTGAACCACTGGCAGAAATCTGTAGATTCTGACTTACCCCTGTTCTTAAAATTTCATCCTGGTAGTTGGTTCCTCCATTAGCTTCCAGTGCTGTAATTTCAGCATCTGTAAAAGTTGGATTTTGACCGATGCTTAATTTTCTTATGTTTTCAATTCTAGCAAAATCGCCTACATTATCGGCCAAGGTTGGCAGTAGCTCCGGAACCTGGGAGATGGAGGTAAAATAGTCCACATTAAGTTTTCCTCTTCCCGAACCCTTCTTTGTAGAAACAAGGATAACACCATTGGAACCCCTGACCCCGTAAATTGCGGTTGCCGAGGCATCCTTTAAAACATCCATAGTGGCAATATCATTTGGGTTAAGTGTGCTTAGGTCCCCTCCCAAAACACCATCTATAACCACAAGAGGGTCATTATTCCCTGTAATGGAGTTAACGCCCCTGATACGTACCTTGATTCCTGCACCAGGAGCTCCGTTAGCTTTTGCTACGGTAACACCCGCGGCCCTACCTTGTAGCGCTTCATCAACCCTGGTTAAAGGTTGGTTTTCAAAAGATTCCGAAGTAACCCGAGCAACAGCCCCGGTAACGTCCTTTTTCTTTGCCGTACCATAACCTATTACGACTACTTCATCCAATAGCTGTTGATCTAGTTCCATATTAACATCTATCTTTGTTCTTGAACCCACTGTTATGTTCTGGGTGGAATATCCTACATAAGAAATCACCAATACATCGGCAGGCGAAGCTTCGATACTATAATTACCATCAAAGTCGGTCACCACCCCATTCGTGGTACCCTTGACAACAATGTTGGCCCCTGGAATGGGCTGTCCAAGCTCATCAACAATGGTACCCGTGACATTCTGTTGGGCCTTAGCCTGTTGAAAGCCCATTAATGCGAGAAAAATTCCCGCCAGGAAACATTTTCCCATAAATTCGAAAAGTTGTTTTTTCATAATCATTAAAGTTTAGTTAAAATTGAGTTTACTGGTTAATTTTTTGTTTACTTGGTACCGGATTTCTGGTTTTGTTTATACTTAATCAAGTGATTTGGTTATAGTTCGTAATCAATTGTGTTCTTTTCCTTTTTGACTTTAGTCATTTAACAAATTGAAAGATTGACTATTTGTTAAATTCGTTTGGCGTATTTTCCCATGTCTTTAATTTTGATGTCCGAAAACTAACAATTCTATATTTTGCACAACTATAAAGGCACTAGACAAAAACTAGACAACTAAAAAAAATGTATTTAGTACAGTTTAAAAGAACATTTGCGCTGCCTTGATTCCGGGCCATTTAAATCTTCAATATGCTTAGGAATACCTCTTATTTGTTTTATTTTGGGGTAACTACCAAAGATTCCTAAAATATTATCAAAAAATAGCAACATATGGTTCCATCTCTATAGCATATGGTTTATATATCCCTTCTGGATTTGATCATAACCCAAATTGACTTTCACTATTAAATCATATCCCTACCCTACATTTATAAAGTAGCCTACTGTTGCACTATATAACTTGGTAAAGGAATTATTTTATTGATCTGGTGTATTGATGAAAATTAACTGTCGATTACACTATTTTACCCATTTTGATGGGAATAAATGAAACAAAAAGAAACATCAACAAACTGTAAATTAACACCATATGGCACTGGGACATAGATTCCAATGAACATGTCGGAGGTTGGCGGCATTTGAACTAGCCGGTCTTAATGCATTAGTATATTGGGCCAATTATTGGAGAAAACCCATTTACCGTTTCATTTAAATTAATCGGCTAGACCCATAGAAAGGAATCCAACTCCCCTTCTTGGATACTTTGTTCCCCGGTTTGGCTTCTACCATTATAGCTGATGTAAAATCGAATCTATTTAGGCTACAATCGATCTTTATTTTGGGCTAAAAAAATATCCCTCTTTGTCATTTGCACCGCGCTTAAGGGAGCATTTAACAAATACCAATATGCCCGTCTTGCTATTAGAAAGTCCTTGTCCAATAGAGGTAATATATTGTTGATTAGCTTTTCCGAGTAGTTTTCCCTTATCTCCATAAGCTCTAAAAAAGCAGCAGTTTCTTGAAAAGAATCCAATGTGGAGATGTTGACTCCCAATGAATTCAAGTAATCCAAAGTAGGAATATATTCTATATTTTGAATGGATTTTAAGGCCGCTATTTTTTGTGGTTGATTCCCCATTAAAAAAATTCTTTTTATTGCCTCAAAATAGAATTCTTCTGGTGCAGTCTCTATATAATCTATAGTTGGTCTTATTACTACGGCATTTTCCTTTACCCGCTCCAAAACTAGATCTAGATATTCATCCAAGTAAATACCCCTCTTGGTCAATTGTTCCAAAACAAGATAATAGTAACTATTATCATTATCCTGTAAAAAAGCCTTTAATTGTTGTTTAGAAACTGCATCTCCGGTTATGTTTTTAATAATGGAAACAATTTCACCATTGGCCCAATGCCATAAGGTGAAACAAGTTAATGCCGCTCCAGGAACCGTGTCCCTTTCGTCGAGTTCCAGGGCCGTTGCCCCTGAAATGGCGTCGACATCTTCACTTAATTCATCCACAACGGTTAATATTTCATCATAATACACCTCTTTAAAGGGCGAGGCGGGGTTTGCCAAAATGGAGTCCAACTTATTGTAATCTTTGGGCTCAAATATATCCGATTTATACTTTTCCAAAGTAGCACCCCTTTCCAACTCGTAGCGCTGGTAAACCCCTATATTATTCCAGTAAATCCGAACAGGAATTACCTTGCACACTTTTTCCAAACATAGGACCGATTGTACATCCATATAATACTTAACAGGAAGGCCCTTTTCATCCCTAACCTCTGTGAGTACAACCTCTGACAAAATTTTTTCTCCTGGATGATTTACCATAACCTTATGTTGAGTTGTATTTACATCATCCTGATCAAAATGACTATTATTCTGGAAAAACATCAAGAACAAAAGAAATGCCCAAAAATGTACATTTAGCTTATCAATCATAATTATGCATAACAACGGACTTCAAATAGTTTCACATTTTCGGCACCATAGGTTTCCGTCATTTTTATTCGAATTGCAGTACACTTAGCGCTATCGAACGTGAACTTAATGAGGCGCGTTTTATTGTTATCCATAGCTCCCAGATCTTGCCATTTTCCATTAACCCGCCCTTGAACGGATAAAGCCTTCAGCATTTCTTCAGGTATGCCATTGGCATAAAGATCATCGTTTTTACTGTCTTTACGCATCATAATGTTGCGCTTAACATTCGTATCGCATTTGAGTTCTACCGCTGATAGGAAAATAGGATCTTCCCATTCCAATTGCACTTCAGCTGGCAATCCGTCGGATTGCCAATGGTTTACCGCCCCGTCAATATCCCTGGAAATACCATTTATCAAAAACATGGCATCACCGGAGGAGGTAGTGGAAGCAAACATTAAACTAGTCTTTTTGGCCAAATCATTGAGGTCATTTGCCGGCCTCTTGGGAATATAGACATCATCCCTCAAAAGCTTTTCCTGTAGTTCATTAATATACTTTTTACCAACCTCCCTTGGCAACACACTTCTCTTATTGCAAATGGTTGCTGCCGTACCAACTGCCTGCCCCATTAAAGCACAGGTGGCCATAATGCGACTTGAAGAAAGTGCAATATGTGTCTGACTAACATTTCTTCCGGCAAACATTAAATTGGAAATATTCTTGGAGTACAAACTTCTAAATGGAAATTCGTAAATAGCATCAAAATGGTGGTGAAAATGTGTGGGGGGTTCCGATATATTGTCAATACCACCAGGTATATGTTCATCTATAGGCCAACCACCAAATGCCACGGCATCAGGGTAATGTTTATAAGCTGTCATGTCTCTTTCAGAAACTATATAATCCCCGATAAAACGCCGTGACTCCCGCCTGCATGGCAAGGAACCTACCCAATCCAAGGCCAAATTCTCGGCCTCGGGAAATTTCCCCGAATTTTTGATAAAATCCCAAACTCCATGTAAATAACCCATTAAACGGTGTCTATTTTCTTCGAAATCAGCAATAATGTCGTCATCACTTCCTAATTCTATCCACCAAATACCATCTTGAAAACCTGCAAAACTCCGTTTTGGATGTGCTTTTTCATAATCGTATTTTATTGCGTAGGAAGGTGCAGTGTATTTCATAGGTCTCCCCATATCTTTTGACGACATTAATAAGGTCGCACCCATCTGCCATCCATCTGCCTCCTTGGGAGCGTAAGTTTCATCAAATTCCGATGAGGCCTCCCTACCTGTCCTATACTCTGCCCCAGCTGTTGCTGCAAGCAAACCATCTCCGGAACAATCTATAAAAATTGGCGCGTTTAAGGTGTAAAGCATTTCCGTGGTAGATTGCCAACAAAGGGCAGATTTAATTTTGGAACCGGACATAACGGCTTCAATGGCTTGGGTATTTAGCATAAGCGTTAAATTTGGCTCCCGCACTACATATTCATAGAGCACATGGTCCCAAACGGGAAAAGATTCCTGCTCATTCTCAAACCTATTTAGGAGTAGCATTTCCTCGATGATTCCTGTTTCCCTTTCGGCCTGGCCATTATTTAAACGATTTACACCATTTAAATGTACCCGCATTTCGCTGGATGCATTTCCTCCCAATACCGATCTGTCCTGGACCAGTACCGTCTTGGACCCGTTGCGTGCTGCGGCAACTGCAGCACTAATTCCTGCAGCACCCCCACCTATGACCACTACATCATAATCTACAGATTTCTTCCTATTGGGTATTCCGGTTTTTCCTGTTCCCAAATGATACCATTTGTCGGACTCCCTATCATAAACGATGTCTTTAGACCCTCCATGCACCGTTGTTACCATAGGAATAACACCTGCCACTACGGCAGCTTTGGTACCCTTCTTAAAAAAATCCCTTCTTTCCATATTATAGAATTTTTGCTTTAATGTTAATTTGACTCTACTTGGTTGCCGGTAAACTCCCCCGCCACCCCTTATTGAATTGTTCCATTAACTTTTTTACCAATTTTGACCTATTGAAGGCCATATTTATGGTTTCCGCCGGGTCGGACTTGTGATCGTACAATTCTAAATAAATTGGCTCCTTTTCCGGATTTGCCCTGTCTTTCCAAACAATAAATCGATACTGTTCCGTGCGCATGGAATAACCCATAAGCGTATTTTCAAACATCCCCCTATTCCATTTATCCTGTTGCTGCTGGATTATTCTGCCCTCGACCACCTCGATCAAAGGACCAAAAAAAGTTTCCCGCATGGCCTTCCGTAAAGGATAGGCTCCCCACTCCCGTAATGCTGGAGTAGGAAACTGACTAAATGCTGCCGATTTCCATTTCAATTTTGGATTTTCAAGTAATGGTTTAAAACTAGTTCCCTCAACTGTATTGGGCGCTTCAATCCCCACTAAATCACATAAGGTTGGGTATATATCCACCAATTCCACCAAGGCATCCGTCTTTTGCCCCCTACTTTCCTCTGGCATATCTGGAGTCCAAATTATTAAAGGCACACGGGTTGCGATCTCATAATTGGTAGCCTTTCCCCAAATTCCCATATCCCCTAGATGGTAACCGTGATCACTCCATACTATGATTATAGTGTTATCCCGCAGGCCAGATTTTTCCAATTCGGCTATCATCTTGCCTATTTGGGCGTCCACATAACTTACGCATGCGAGATAGGCATGTTTTAGGGTAAGCGACAATTCTGGAGTTATCTCACCTTCATTTGGAATACCGTGCCTGGTTCTTAGTTCAAATGAAGCATGCAACCCCATTTCCGCACCAACCAATGGCCCTTTATTATGCGCGGCCAGCCTGATTTCATCTTTGTCGTTTAAGTCCCAATATTTCTTTGGTGCCGTCCAATTTAAATGTGGCTTGTTAAATCCGAGCGCCAAGAAAAAGGGTTTATTGTCTTTGGCCACCAACTCTTCCAGGGTAGCAATTGCCAATTCGGTATTATATCCATCCAAATAACCATTGTCGGCCACATCAGCAGCCTCGTAAGCCGGCCCACTAGCCAAACCAAACTGAGCAACCTCTCCATATTTTTGTAGCATTTTCCTTTTTTGTTCCTTTGTGGATTCTATATTTTCCCTTAAAGCAAATCCACCTGGCCTAGGAATACCCTTATCCCTTAGGATATCCTCAGCTGGCTTTCTACTCCAGGACAATTCGTCGTCCAAATCACCATGATGGAATATTTTCCCACAGTACACGGTTTCGTAGCCATTGTTTTTAAAATGCTGCGGTAGGGTAACAACCTCCGGATTGCTCTCCCTAAATTTTATGTAATTGTGATACACCCCACTTGTTTCGGGACGGATTCCTGTTAATAGACTGGCTCGGGAAGGCCCACAAATGGCCTGTTGACAATATGCCCGATCAAACAATAATCCCTCCTTGGCCAACTTGTCCAAATTTGGACTTACCGCCCAATCAGCCCCATAACATCCCAGCTCTGGTCTAAGGTCGTCTATAGCTATAAATAATACGTTGGGTCTTTCCTGTGAATTACAAGCTAAGCAAGTGAAAAAAAGCAAGAGAATATGAACGATATTTTTCATGGGTCAAAAGAGAATTTCCTAAATACATCCCTCTCCCAAATATATCCACTCCAAACTGAAAATCAACCATATAATAACTTACAAAAACTTAACATTATAAATTAATACGTATATTTTACCTTAACTATTCTTTAAATAGGTAAATTTATAATATCTACATAATCAATTAATAATGAGTATATTAATAAGTAAATATAAACCTTATATTGTTTTATTGATACTTAACATTAGTGTTTTGTACAGCTTACAAGGACAGCAGTTTAAACCCTTTAGAAACCATGTATCCTCCTTACCAGGCAATTCAGATGCTAGCGCCAAAGAATTAAATTCACTTTACAAAAAGGCCATTAATGAAAATGATACAGTGAATATGACCCGGAATCTTATTCGGCTAAGTGCTCAAGATCGTACTCGTTTACATTACGGATCTGCCCTAAGAAATTCTGGTGACGCCTTATTTCTTGCCGAAGAATTAAAGGACACCTTACTGATGGCCCAGGCACATGAGGAGTTCGGCATCCTCAATTATTTATTTAAACAGGATGCACTAGCGGGATTACATTTCAATAAATCACATGACTATTTCAATATTTGCTACAACAAAGGGCAAATTTTGCTATCGGACCTTTATAATGCCCAATACAATTTGGTTTTGTACTATCAAAGAATTGTGGACAAGGAATTGCTTGGGAAGGCCATTGACAGTTGTGAGAAAATTGCCCAAAAGGCGGATCTGGATACCATATATAAGTTGTATCTAAATGAAAAGCGAGCCTCCCTCTATGAATGGAACAATCAAGCCTATAAGGCGGAAAAAATGCTTACCAATTCCATCAACGGTCTTAATTCCGAACCTCACACAACTGACAAAAGTTTCTTGATTATACTGTACGCACGCTTGGGCAATATTTATAGGGATATGGGGCAATTAGACCGGGCAAAGGAGAACTACCAAAAATCAATACAGGTCAAGGACAGTTCTGGCGAGCACACATTTTACAGAAGTTACGTCTTCCTAAAATACGGGGAACTATTATCCAGACTGGGTGATTATAAAAACGCCTATAACAATCTTTTCCGAGCCAATGCAATCAATGAAATGTATCTTAACCCCAGAAATGACAGCAACCAGGGGTTCTTGACCATAAGAAATCAATACAACGAGCAAATAAACAGAAAGAACAAACAATTAAACCTACAGCGCTTGGAACTGGCCAATAAAGGCCAAAAAATACTTCGACTACAGATCTATATTTTTGTGGTCATAGCCATAATGGCCATTATAGGTCTTATAACAAGATCCAGGATAAAAATCTTAAAGCATCAAAAAGTGGAACGTGACTCCAAGCAACTCATCGACATAAAAAATGAGGAACTTACAATCAATACCCTACAACTAATTGAGAGGGAAAAAGTCATTGAACTATTAAGCGATCATATTGATAAATCGGACTTGAGCAAAACTACCAGAACCCTTTTAAATTCTATTGAAAAACGTTCCGTTAACCTCTGGAACGATTTTAACAATCGATTTTTATCCCAAAATGAAGGGTTTTACGAGCGACTACTAGAAAAAGTCCCTGATTTAAGTTCGGCCGATTTAAAAATCTGTGCCCTCATCAAACTCAATTTTAGCGGAAAGGAAATGGCTTACTTATTAGGTATTTCGCTAGGCAGCGTCCATGTAGCCAGACACCGCTTGAGAAAAAAAATGGATATCGGGCGGGAAATAAACCTATCTACCTACATTAATTCCATATAGGAACCATTGCTTCAATATGTCTATCCACTGATAAATACCCCCAAAATCAGATCTTGCACACTCTGGATTATGAAAGCATCCCAAGCAACACCTTTTGATGGCACAGTCTTATTAGTCATATACTCTAAAAAAACTACCATTGTAACATAAAAAAAAAGCCATCCAGATATTATTGGATGGCCTTTGCACTAACTCAATTAAAACTAAATTCTTAAAATACCCCTAGGAGTTACCTTTTAACACATCTCATTTAAAAGATTTCAACAAGAAAAATCAATATCCATCATTCTGAACCATTGAAGGGGCTTTTTCAACCTCCGAAGCTGGAATTGGCAAATAGTATTGACGTTCAAACCAGGGCCTATTGACCACGGTATACTCTTCATTGGACACTGTGCCATCCGAGGCTTTGGTCCATTTAAGTCCTTTTACCTCAAAACCTAGATGATCTTCGTTCATCCAACGTCTTTCATCAAAGAAGTTATGCCCTTCAAAGGCAAGTTCCACCCGTCTTTCCCTTTTTATATCCTCCAGCAATTCTGCTCCCGTAGAAGTAATTGCAGGTTGAAGTGCTCTTGTGGAAACCTTACTAACAAATTCTCGGGCAATACCCTCTTCTCCCAAATGATACTGTGCCTCTGCATAGTTCAAATAAATCTCTGCCAATCTATATAGTATATAGGGACGATTGGGCGAGACATCGGTCAGCCCAACGCTTTCATCTTGGAACTTCCTAATATTATAACCAGTTTTAGAGGAATGCCCAGTATTGCCCAAACCTTGAGGTGAATCCAATCCATGGGGAAAAGCATCCACATCTTCGGACAAGTAATACTGTACATCACGACCTCTAAATTGAGCCCCATTAAAATTAAGATCTGCGTAATACCTTATTTCTCTATTTTCATTAGGGTTTGCAGGGTCATAGCCTCCCTCAGAAGTACTTGTGCCATCGGCCATATTATACAAAAGAGCAAAATTATGGTTTGGTGAAGACAATGCCCATCCGCCATATCCACTAGGTGCTTGGGTCTGATTCCATAGCGAATTGGCATCCGTTCCAAAGTCGTAATAAGCTACGCTAAATGCTCTTGCGAAAAGTATATCTTCATTTGGTGATAAAAATAAATTATGATACTCCGTGGCATCCGAAACTGCTATGAGATCCCTGGCTCCGACCAGATCAATAACAGCTTTGGCCGCATTGGCCGCATCTTGCCATTTTGTAGACTTGGTATAATCATATAATGGTCCGTTAGGTGACGTGCTTGGATCATGCAACTCACTTGCCGCATACAATAAAGTCCTAGATTTTACAGAGAGGGCAGCCAATTTGGTAGCTCTACCAAATTCACTTGCCGGTCTTGTTTCTGGAAGTATGGCCGCAGCCTCATCCAATTCCTTTACAATAAAATCTACACATTCCTCATAAGTATTACGTACCAGATCAAAATTATCATTAAGTCCTAAGGCATTTTCCAAAATAGGCACTCCGCCATAATACTTAATTAATTTAGTATAAATATTGGCCCATTAGTGGGTATTTAAAACCCGCTGATTTTCAGTTGTTTGCTTTTT
>TARA_R110002012_G_scaffold321836_1_pt1 | contig 50477 bp, 38 predicted proteins | sample TARA_R110002012 | Tara Oceans TARA_R110002012 (sample SAMEA4396515) | marine metagenome | biome: Westerlies Biome; feature: [DCM] deep chlorophyll maximum layer (ENVO:01000326); material: water (ENVO:00002006), including particulate matter (ENVO:01000060) such as... | depth 40 m
TGGTTTATCGTTTGGCAGACGGTTCTACAGGCGGGCTTGATTATCGGGAAAAAGCTCCAAAAGTTGCGAGTAGAGATATGTATTTGGATGAGTCTGGGGAGGTGATTCCTGATATGAGTACCAAGGGTGCTATGGCTTCAGGAGTTCCTGGTACTATATCTGGCATATTTGCTGCCCAGGCAAAATTTGGAAAACTTACTCCTGCTGAGATTCTTCAACCTGTAATTGATCTGGCAGAAAGAGGTTTTGTAGTGACTCAAAATCAAGCTGATCGGCTCTCAAGAATCCGAACTACTCTTATTGAAGTAAATGGAGAGCAGACATTTTACGGGAAAGAATTCTCAGCCGGTGATACTATTAAAAATCTAGCCCTGGCCAAAACTCTCAGAAGAATAGCCACAAACGGATCTGAAGAATTTTATTCCGGAGAAACAGCAAAAATCATTTCTTCACACATACAAAATCTTGGTGGGATAATCACTGGAGAAGACTTGGCTGAATATGAAGCAGCATGGAGGGACCCGATTACCTTTACATACAAAGGATTGAATATTATTTCTATGTCACCGCCCAGTTCAGGAGGAATTACCATAGCTCAAATCATGAAAATGGCTGAGCCGTACAATTTTGAAAAATTTGGGCATCATAGTGAAAAACATATTCAAGTATTAGTAGAAGCTGAAAGAAGAGCTTATGCTGACAGGAATTTCTATCTGGGTGATCCTGACTTTGTCGATATTCCAGTGGCGAAACTTCTTGATTCTGTTTATTTACAAACACGGATGAAAAATTTTAGCTTTCAGCAAGCGACTAAGTCTGCGGATATAGCTGAAGGTCAATTTTCCTTTACAGAGAGTATGGAAACAACCCATTACTCTATTGTGGATGAAGAAGGAAATGCAGTTTCTGTCACCACCACTCTGAATGGTGCTTATGGTTCGAAAGTTTATATTGATGAACTTGGGTTCTTTATGAATAATGAAATGGACGATTTTAGCTCAAAAGCCGGAGTCCCTAATATGTTCGGCCTTATTGGTGCGGAGGCCAACAGTATCGCGCCAGGTAAAAGAATGCTGAGCTCTATGACTCCTACGCTAGTGGAGAAGGATGGGAAACTTTGGATGGTCGTAGGCACGCCTGGAGGTTCTACCATCATTACTTCTGTGGTTCAAACTATAATGAACGTGCACGAATTCGGAATGGGAATGCAGGAAGCCGTTAATGCACCACGATTTCATCATCAATGGCTGCCTGATATAGTTAGCTTTGAACCCGAATCTTTCAGCTCTACTCTGATAAAAGGATTAAAATCGAAAGGATATTTAATTCAGGAAAACAATAATCCTATCATCGGAAAAGTAGATGCTATTCTTGTACTGCCAGATGGAAAACTGGAGGGAGGAGCAGATCCAAGAGGAGACGATAAGGCCGTTGGATTTTAAAAAAGACGGACACTTTCCGTTTATCTTTAATTTCAACCAAAAATCACAAAAAAAGTTAAATCACGAACTTTTAAGTGGATAAAACGGTATGACCACAAGCAATGACAAGAAAAGGTCTTGCTGCTCATACGGAGAGTAAGGCTTTTCTCTTTTAGTTTAGTTGACTACGTCATTGTGAGGGAAGGTTTCTGTGGAAGCCTTCCCTTTCTTTTTTATGGGTTAAAACAAAAAAGAGTTCCGGACATCCAGAACTCTTTTCAAGGTTTGGGCGAAAGAGTTTTTCACCCTCACAAAATTAACTCATCAACAATTCTATAATCTGGGCGGGTGCTTGCACACCATCAACTTTGTCATCCTCGATCTGCTTTCTTAATTCATATTCTAATTCGAATATCAATCCGTCCACAAATACTTTATCCATTCTCAGGTCACTGCTAAAAGATGCGTATTTTCTTTTTCCTGTGAGGTCAATTCCATATTGATGGAAGACCTTTGATATTTTGCGTAAATCTGTATAATTCTTCATTGGGGATATAGTTTAAACCCTTGCTGATCTTGCAAATCAGCAAGGGCATTTAATTCAATTTTTGCTTAGACGTAAGCGGCAGCTTCGGATTCAAACTCTTCCACATTAGTATCTTCCAGTTCGATGTGCTTCTTATCTCCTTTTCCGATTTTCACCATAAATCTGTCAAACAAGTAATAGATCACCGGAACCACGACCAAGGTCAGGAACATCGATGAAAGCAAACCACCGATAATTACCCAAGCCAAGCTATTTTTCCATTCAGCACCTGCACCGGTAGCCAAAGCAATTGGCATCATACCAATCACCATCGCTATGGTAGTCATCAGGATTGGACGGAATCGGATCTTAACTGCTTTCTCCAAAGCTTCTCTCACTTCCACTCCAGCCTCTTTCAACTGATTGGTGAAATCCACCAAAAGGATTGCATTCTTAGCTACCAATCCCATTAGCATGATCAGACCCATGATAGAGAAGATACTCAATGTGCCTTTAGTCAGTGCCAAAGCAAGCAAGGAACCAATCAATGCCATAGGAAGTGAGAACATCACCACCAAAGGATATACATAAGAATCATACAAGGCCACCATGATCAGGTAGATCAAAATGATCGACGCCAACAAGGCGATTCCCAAGGATCCGAAACCTTCAGATTGGTTTTTCATATCACCGTCATAGTTGATCTGCACTTGCTGAGGAAGATCCATTTGATCAATTGCTGCAGTCAACTGTGCTCCCACTGTTCCTGAAGGGACACCAGCTACCTGAGAAGTGATTTTCACAGAAGAAACACGGTCTCTTCGCTCCAACTTAGTTGGACCCTCAGACTGGTTCACTTTTGCAAACTGCTCTAACTTTACCAGTTTTCCACTCCTGTTTAAGAAAGTAAGGTTCTGCACATCTGAGATTGACTTTCTGTCAAACTCATTCAGCTTCACAAGAATATCATACTCGTAGTCACCATCTGTATATTTAGAATCGTCGTTACCGTTGAAAGCAACTTGAAGCGCTCCACCCACCATATCCATGGAAAGTCCAAGCTCATTCATTTTATAGCGATCTACTTCTACCCGGATTTCAGGGTTACCGTCTTCCAGCGAACTTTCAATTTTTCTAGTACCAGTCAAACCAGCAAGAATTGCTTCGATCTTCTCTGATACTACGCGGATAGAATCTTTATCTGGACCGGAAACTATCACCTGAATCGGCGCATCATTCGCAGTACCCATGATAGAAATCGGAACTCCAGTATATTCAGCTCCCGTGATATTTTCCTCTAGGTAATTCTCAAGGTTTCTTGCATAATCAGGACCTGTCATAGATCTATGTTCCGGACCCACCAGTTTCACCAAAATCTCAGATGTAAATGGAGATGATTGTGATCCTGTAAACTGACCAGAAGCTACACCAACAGTGGTAAACACTTCAGTAACTTCAGGTAATGTTCTTAAGTAATCTTCGACTTCACGGGTTTTGAAGTTGGTCTGCTCAAGTGTCGCGTCTTTTGGAAGCTCTAATCTGAGTAGGAATTCTCCCCTATCTCCTTCAGAAACAAACTCGGAACCGATAAAACCTTGGATCACAAGAAAGAAAGAAGATATAAACAGTACGAAAGTGATTCCAAGCAAAGCGATTTTATGAGCAAATCCCCATCTCAATAAGTCAACAATCCAATCTACAAATCCATCTAGCCCAGCTTCAAAACCATAAATGATTTTCCCGAAGAAGGAATTCTTATCCAAATGCTCCAGCTTGGAGAATCTGGACGTGAGCAGCGGAATCAATGTAAATGCTACGAGTAATGAAATCAAAGTAGCGGTTGCTACAGTAATACTGAACTGAGCCAAAATACCTCCGATCAATCCACCTGTCATAGCCAATGGCACGAATACCACGATGATTACCAAAGTAATTGAAACAACTGTTGCGCCAATCTCACGGATACCGTCGTAGGAAGCCTGGGCTATTGTCTTACCCATTTCCAGGTGACGGTAGATGTTTTCAATCACCACAATCGCATCATCCACCAGGATACCTACCACGAGCGAAAGTGCCAGTAAAGACATCAAATTCAATGTAAAGCCTGCCAAGAACATCACCGTGAATGTTGCTACGATAGATGCCGGCACAGCCACCATTACGATGATTGCATTTCGAATACTGTGAAGGAATAATAGCATAATCAAAGCCACCAACACAATCGCAATAATCAAATCTTTGATCACATCATTGGCTGCCTCCAAAGTAAACTCGGAAGTGTTTTGGGAAATCTGGAAGGAAACGCCTTCTGCGCTGTAAGTTTGCTCCAAGTTGTGAAGCTCGTGCTCCAAAACCTCAGCAACTTCCACCGCATTAGCATCAGATTGCTTTTGAACAGTCAAACCAATCGCTGATTTACCGTTTAGTCTAGTGAGAATTTCCTCGTCCTTATAAGAATCTGCCACCTCGGCAACTTCTTTCAATTGAATAGGAGATTCATCATCCCGGTATGCAATAACCAAGTTTTCGATATCCTGAATGTTCTGGAATTTACCCGCAAGACGGATCAAAACCTGGCCTTCATTATCCTTCAATCGTCCAGTAGGAAAATCGAGATTACTAGCATTGATAGTCTGTGCTACCGAAAGCGGAGAAATCCCATATCCGTCCAGCTTGTTTCTATCCAAGTTTACTTTGATCTCCCGCTCAGTACCACCCAGCATATTAATTTGGGCAACACCTTTAATCTGAGCCATTGATGGTTGAATCTTGTTTTTCACCAGATCATAAAACTCCGAAGGCTTAAGATCAGAATAGACAGCCAATTGCATAATCGGTAAATCACCTAAGTCGAATTTGCCCAAACTTGGAGGATCGGCATCATCAGGGAGATCTCCCAAAATGGCATTGATTTTACGCTGTGCGTCCTGCATGGAGTAATCCACATCTTCGCCCGCATCAAGTTCTATCGTAATGATAGAAATACTCTCCTGAGAGATAGAATTCATAGATTTAATTCCTTCCAAAGAAGCTACTGCATCCTCAATTTTCTTCGTCACGGAAGTTTCCACTTCCGATGGAGCTGCACCAGGATAGATGGTAGAAATGGTTACCACATTGGATTCCATCTTTGGTAAAAGCTCGTAAGACAGTTGCGAGTAGGAAAAAATCCCAAGCAAAGTCAGTACGGTGAACAGTACGACCACCATGGTCGACCGTTGAATCGAAATTTTAGTGATTTGCATAGTTTACTGAACTTTGACTTTTGTTCCTTCTTTCACATTGATCAAACCGGAAGCGATCACTTCGTCACCTGCTTTCAAGCCGTCCAAAATTTCAACAGTACCATCATCTAAAGGATTGATTTTAACTGGCTGGTAAACTGCTACACCGTCTTTGATGAGGTAAACTCCAGGATCTTTCAAGCTTCCAGCGATAGATTTTCTGTCAATTTTCAGCACTTTCTCTTCCTGGGAAAATTCAAATTGTGCTGTCCCAAACATTCCTGGCTTGATTTGATCTTGATTTTTACTGTTCATGATCAGTTCCACTTCGTACTTGAAAGAAGCATCCGCCTTGTCCGAGATGAAATTTACTTTTCCTGTAAAATCCTGATTGGACATTGCATTCACTCTGACAGCGATCTCATCACCTTTGTTCACTTTGGCGATTTCGCTTTCAGTCACATTCACAGATAGTTTCAAAGGATTCTTATTGATGATATCTGCCAGAGGCATTCCCGGGCTCACCAAGGTTCCCATTTCATAGTAGTCTTCGTTAATGAAGCCTGCGATTGGAGCAGTCACCTGCGTATCGTCCAATCTCTTTTTCAAAGCGGACAATTGAGCATCTGCGATTTTGAAAGCATTTTCGTTTTCTTCCAATTGCTTTTTAGTAATTGCATCAGTAGCTGCTAGATTTTCAAAACGCTTCAAATCCTTCTCAGCCTGATCTCTATTAAGCTTAGCGATGGTGTAATCAGAGCGGATCAATCGATCATCAATCTGAACAATCAAATCACCTTTGCGCACGTAGTCTCCTTTTCTTCTTTGGATCTTAACAATCGCTCCGGAAGTCTCAGACATCAATTTCAATTCCTGAGAAGGTTCAAAAATGCCGTTTGCTTCAAAATTTCGGTTAACGGTCTTCTCCTCCACTTTTTCCACAGTCACAGAGATGTATTCACTGGACTTCATGGCTAGCGTGGCAGACTCATTCATTTCCTGCTTATTATTGTAAAGCGTGAATGCTACTGCTCCTACACCGACTAGAAGAAGTGCTATGATTATTATTTTTTTCATCGTTGGTATGAGTTTTCTATTACAGTAAAAGATTTTTGATTTTTCCAGTAGAGTTCAAAATCTCCAGTTGAGCGATTCGAACCTGTATGATCTGATTGTTGTATTTTGCTTGCGCTTCCCGCTGTGTAGTCTCCGAATCGAGTAAATCAGTTAGCGGGCTAAGCCCTTCTTTATATAGCAAAGTGGTTTCTTCAAAAACGTCATTTGCCAAATCCAGATTGCTATCCAACGAAGCAAGGGTATTCAAAGAATTGTAATATTTATTCAGTGCATTTTTGTATTCCAATTCTGCGGCATCTTCAGCCTGAAGACGATCCAAGTTTAATTGCTGAGCACTCACCTTAGATTGCGCAGCTTTGTATTTGGTCTGCATCCCATCGAAAATCGGTATCTGCAATTTCAATCCGATTAAAAAACCTTGATACCAGACTTTGTTTTGGCCTAAGAAATCAAAATCCTGAGAAAATGCATTTTTATTGAAATCCGCAAATCCGACTAACTGAGGCTGATGTCCTGCTTTTATATTTTTGTATTCATACTCATTCAATTGCTCCTGCACTCCCAAAACCTGGATATCTTTTCTGTCAAAAATGTTAAAATCCTGAACCTCAAAGTCTTTTACTTTCTGGTCCATATCGGCCACTGACTGATCCAGATTGATCTCAGTATCCACAGGAATTCCCATCAACAATTTCAAGTATCCTTCTTGTTGATAGATACCGATCTCTAAGTTTTCAAGCTCACTTTTTATTGAAGTTAGATTGACCTTCACTCGATTTAAATCGACTTTACGTGCCAGGTCATTGTCATATTGCGACTGAAGGATTTTTTCCAGACTCTCCAGCTGATCTATGTTTGCCAGCAAATTCTCCCTCTGAAGTTCCAGCTGAATCACTCCCAAAAAATTCATGGAAATCTCGTGGATTACATCTTCCTCGGATTGCTCCGCCAGAATGCGGTAAAACTCTTCTCCAGTTTTTGCAGCTTTCAAACCTATTAAATAGGAATTGCTGAAAATCAACTGATTCAATTCGAACCCAGCTTTCAGAGACTGAGGTACGCCAAGAGAAATCACCTGAATCTCATTTGGGTCTCCTCCAAAAATCCCTCCTGGCACCGCCTGAGGAAAAACATCCAGAAAATTGTTGTATTGACCATAAGCAGAGAACTGGGGAAGACCAGCGCCTCTGATCTCGTTTCTCTGATACTTAGCCTTTTCCTCGTCCAGAATAGCCTTCTTCAGCGTGCGGTTGTTTTCCAATCCAATCTGGATACTCTCCTTTAAAGTAAGTGTATCCGGAAGATCAAATTCCTGCGCCGCCTCTTGTCCCATGGCTACCACTGGAGCCAATAAGAAAAATGCATAGGTTAAATACTTCTTTAACATGTTATTGAATAATAGTTGGTTATAAAATTTATAGTTGGTTCTGTTTTTTCTAAACTTACTGAATAAATTTTTTTAGGCTTGTTGCCGTTTAAATCGTTCAAATAATGCAGGAATCTCCTTTTTGAAAAAACCCAAGAAATCAGAGAAGTCTTTCATTTTGCAATTGAATTCGTGATTCTTTTCTGTCCTCACTTCCAGCACCTCATCGATGAACTTTTGGATCTCAGCGATGTTCTCCAATTCTTTGGCAAAGTCCTCTCTCCAGTCACTTAGTTTCAATGCAAAATATCTTTTTCGATCACCAGGCCTTGTAGAATAAACACATCTGTCTTTTGCCTGAAGGAAAGTCAAAGCATTGCTAACTGCACTTTTACTAACGCCGAGTTGCTCCACGATTTCATCAAAAGAAACCTCTCCATCTTCATGAATCAAAAGCAGACCTATAATTCTACCTACTAGCGGTTGCATTCCTTTATGCTCATGGAAAACACCAATTCTTTCGATCAGCTCCTTATGTCTTTCAGTTAATATCATGCTTGATTTATTTGGGTTATGGGCTTGTAACGGGACAAATGTAATGAAAGTTCAGTTAGTTCTGCAAATACAGAACAAAAAAAATTATATTTCTTTATTCACTTTTTATTAATAGTACAATTCAACTTCCAAATCCTTTATACCAGAAAATACATTCCTATTATTTCCATTATAAACAATAGCATATATCTTACTTACTGAAACAGTAAACCTTTCCATAGAATATTCCATGCTGCAGCTAATAGAAAATTCAAAGCAGTACCACTCCAAAACTGCAATTATTGATTTCCATGACAATTATTCCTATCAAAATTTATTAGACAGAAGTCATGGTGTAAGTGATGTTTTATTGGGTGATAAACCAGACCTCCAAGAAGCAAGGGTAGCATTTATGATATCCCCAGGAATAGATTACGTAGCCGCGCAATGGGGAATATGGAGAGCCGGAGGAATTGCCGTTCCGCTTTGTATCACCTACCCTCTACCCTCCCTTGTTTATGTAATAGAAGATACTGAAGCGGAATATTTGATCGTAGGCCCTGAATATATTTCTATTCTAGAATCTTATAAATCAGATCCGAAGATACGTTTTATAGCAACCGAGTCTTTCAGCCAAAATGGAAATGCCGCTCTGCCAGAAATAAGTAAAGAACGTGGAGCAATGATTCTTTACACTTCTGGCACCACTTCTCTCCCAAAAGGAGTTTTAACAACTCATGCGATCATAGAATCGCAAATCAGCACACTAGTACAGGCTTGGCAGTGGTCATCTCAGGATCATATTCTTGAGATTCTCCCACTTCATCATGTGCATGGTATTATAAATGTGCTTTGTTGTGCCTTATGGTCTGGCGCGACAGTACAGTTCCTTAATCCCTTCAATGCCGCAGAAGTATTTAAGATATTCCTGGAAGGCAAACTCAATGTTTTCATGGCAGTCCCGACTATCTACTTCAAATTGATTTCTGAGTTTGAAAGCATGGAAAAAACTGAGCAGGAAGAACTCTCGATCGCTATGTCCCAATTTCGCTTGATGATCTCAGGCTCTGCAGCTCTGCCGGTTTCTGTAATGGAAAAATGGAAAGAAATATCGGGACACTATCTGCTGGAACGGTATGGAATGACCGAAATAGGTATGGCAATCAGTAATCCTTACGAGGGAGAACGACGGGCAGGACATATTGGTCAACCTCTGCCTCAAGTGGAAATCCGAACTGTAGACGAAAACAATGATACTGTTCAGGCTAATGAACCTGGCGAAATTCAAGTGAAAGGTCCTGGTGTGTTTAAGGAATATTGGGGCAAACCTGAGGCTACAGCAAAGAGCTTCACCAAGGACGGCTGGTTTAAAACCGGGGATATTGTGGTATTGGAAGATGGCTATTATAAAATTCTCGGAAGGGACTCCATAGATATAATCAAATCAGGCGGATACAAAATTTCGGCTTTGGAAATAGAAGAAGTATTGCGAAAACATATTCAGATAGATGACTGTGGTGTAGTAGGAATTCCTAATGATGAATGGGGTGAACTGGTAGGAGCTGCGCTGGTGAGTAAGGAGAAAATTAACCTTGAAGAACTTAACCAATGGATGCGGGAGCGCTTACCTTCTTACAAAACTCCCAGAAGTTACATTTTCATAGACGAACTACCACGAAATACCATGGGTAAAGTCACCAAGAATGATCTGAAAAAACTTTTCTGATGCTGATTTACGGCTTGGCACTTCTCTCCTTTTCTTATCTACTTGGTCAGTGGCTTGGGGAGCTTTTGGGGAAACTTATTGGAATCAACTCAAACGTGGGTGGAGTTGGCTTTTCAATGATCATACTAATGCTTCTAACAGAGCTTTATGAGCGAAAAGGCTGGTGGAAGCATGAAATGATTTCAGGAATTGATTTTTGGAACAAAATGTATATTCCTGTCGTGATCGCCATGGCGGCCAGTCTGAACGTCCAGGCTGCTATCTCGAGCGGCAAGTTGGCAATAGTTGCTGGTATTATTCCAGTCATTCTTGCCTTTGCACTTTTCCCAGTATTAATTAAAGCTTTTGATCGGAACTGATGGAAGAGCTGCTTAAAGTATTTGACAAGAATGCATTAATCGTAGGATTTCTTGTCATAGGAATTATCACCTATTCATCGGATTTATTTTCCAAGAAAGTATTGAAGAGTAGAATTCCTGGCTCTGCCATTGCAATTTTTATGGGATTGGTATTGGGTTATTTGGGAGGTGTAATTAATGGCGGTGAAAAAGGATTGTCAGATATTCCCATTTTTCGCGGAGTGGGAGTTTTGGGAGGCTCAATGTTTCGGGACTTTGCTATTGTTGCCACAGCTATTGGAGCAAGTTTTCTCCTCATCAAAAAATCAGGACTACTTGGATTAATTTCTTTGATTCTAGGAATCTTGATCTTCTTCATATCAGGAGTGGCAATGGCTTGGCTGTGGGGATACCGAGATGCGGTAAGCTTGGCAACCATTGGTGCTGGCGCATGTACCTACATCGTGGGTCCAGTTACTGGTGCAGCGTTGGGTGCCAGTTCGGAAGTGATTGCCTTGAGCATTGCAGCCGGTGTGGTAAAAACGATTGCTGTAACAATTTTCACCCCCGTTTTAGCCGAAAAAATAGGACTTAATGACCCTGGATCTGCCATGGCATTTGGCGGAATCATGGGAACATCCAGCGGAGTCGCGGCTGGATTAGCGGCTACCAACCCCAAACTTGTTCCTTATGGAGCTGTCACAGCAACTTTCTATACCGGGCTGGGATGCTTGCTTTGCCCTTCCCTCCTTTATTATTTGGTTGAAATCCTATTTTAGCCCAGATGGTCTTTATCAACAGGCTGCTTTAATAATTCATCTCCGAATATTTTTCTCCGATGATTTTCACCCCAGATGTGAAGCGCATTGATTACATCTTTGAGTGTCTCTCCATATTGAGTCATTGTGTACTCTACAGTTACAGGAAAAGTATCGTAGACCTTCCGCTTCACCAATTGATTTAATTCTAAATCACGTAGTTCCTTAGATAGCATGCGATCGGTAATGCCGGGCACCTGCCTGGAAATTTCCGAAAAACGCTTGTAGCCATGGAGCAAAGCCACGATGATTGGCAGCTTCCATTTTCCATTCAAAACATCCAGCGCATCTTGAACTGGACGAATTATACCTGTGCATTGGCTATGATTTGACTTATCTAGCTTCTCCATAAGACATTTAAATGAGCTTTAACTTAAACTATACCAAAGTATAGTACTATATGTTAGTATAGTACTTACAAATCTATAGTTAATTACGATAAGTTTGTAAAAAACTTTACAATCATGAAAAATAAAATCATCTATTGGACTTCCACAGCACTTGTATCATTAATGATGCTTTTCAGTGCTTATGCCTATTTTACTGATCCTAATATATCTGAGGCATTCATCTCCATGGGATTTAAGGATTTCTTTCGCATCGAATTAGGAATTGCAAAAATCCTTGGAGTGCTTGCACTGCTAATTCCATCCATTCCGTATGTTATTAAGGAGTGGGCTTATGCTGGATTTGGGATCACTTTTATCTCAGCGTTTATTGCGCACTCCGCAAATGGACATCCGACATCGGCTATAATTATTCCTTTAGTCGCACTGGCATTTTTGGCTGTTTCCAGAATATTTCTTACAAAAATCAGTTAATAAACCTCTATCACATAAAAGTATCCTATGATTTCTCATAGGATACTTTATGAATTGATTCTTATAGGGTTGAGAACTAAAATTGAATCGAATACATTTGATGATAAACTTACCATCTAAAACATGTCTCAGATTCACGTCAAAAATATGGTTTGCCCAAGATGCATCTCATCAGTGTCTGAGATCTTAAATAAGCTGGGGCTTGCCTATTCTTCAGTGGATTTAGGGAAGGTAGTGTTGAATCATTACCCTAGTGTTGCCCAGAAAAAGCAATTGGCAGAAGCACTTGATGCTGAAGGATTTGAGCTTTTGGAAGAAGGGAAATCCACATTGATTTCTCAGATCAAAAGTATATTGATAGAACAGATACAGCATTCTAGCGAAACGATTACAGAAAATTATTCCAGTTTTATTTCCGAAAAACTTCACCATGAATACACTTACTTGAGTAAGCTTTTTTCCCAAGTAGAGGGTATTACAATAGAGAAGTTTATCACCAAAGTGAAAATTGAGAGAGTTAAGGAATTGATTTTTTATAAGGAAAAAAGTCTTTCAGAAATTGCAGATCTGCTCGGATACAGCAGTGTTGCCTATCTTTCTTCACAGTTTAAAAGGGAAACCGGAATGACGCCGACAGCTTTTAAGAATCAGGTAAATCCTACACGGAGAAGTCTGGATGAAATTTGAAATCCTAGAAATTATTATTGAATTAAACTTCAAAAAGTTTTAATAACGGAACACTCTCAGACAACTTATTTAGATGACCTACTTCTGGAAAATTTCTACTTTTAACCCTTACAAATAGTATTTTTTTTCAGAATGTATGACCGTGTTACTAAATAATTTCTAAAGCCACTTATCACTATTTGTTTTTTTATGACGAAAGAAAATTCGTTACTTCGAAAATCAATAAAGTAACCCGAGCTAAATTGTCTTTATCTAATCCCGATAATTTACAAGAGCTATCATCCGAAAACTTATGGGAAGATCTCCGCTCCGGTGATAGGTATGCCCTGGAGGCAATATATAGGCTGTATATTAAAGACCTATTTAGTTTTGGCATGAGTCTTCATGCTGATGAGGCTATAGTAAAAGATGCAATCCAAGACATTTTTATTGATTTATGGAACTACCATGTAAATCTTGGTAGTGATGTAGTCGTGAAGCAATATTTATTTAAATCACTCTCTAACCGTATTCACAAAGAACTGGGAAAAAACTTCCGAAGATCAAGCATGAATTGGTTAACAGAACAGGAGTCGATTGTAATTTCTATAGAGGATCAACTGGTCCAGCATCAAACAGAAAACGAAATCACAAGTCAGATGTATGGTGCTATGAGAAGGTTGCCCATACGTCAGAAAGAAGTAATTCAGTATTTATTTTTTGAAAAGCTAAGTTACGAGGAAACGGCCAAGCTACTGGAGATTAACATCCGGTCAACATACACCCTTGCATGGAAAGCAATCAATGCGTTGAAAAAGGCAATCACTGTCGTTACAGCAATTTTTCTTCTCTCATAGCCTTAAGAAAATCACACAGAATTATTGATTTCATTGCGTTTTTCGCAATCGATTACGGGATTTTCTAAATGAAATGTAATTGTTAAAAAAAATTAAAATTTTGAAGGATAACTTTCCACACTTCGCTCCTTAATGTACTGAAACGGTTCATTATGGATAAATCAAATTTCTCGGTAGAAGATTTAGTATTAGACTGTGACTTCAGAGATTGGATACTGTCTCCAAACAAACAAAGAAATCTTCGTTGGGAGTCTTTTATTGAAAAGAACCCAGGAAAAATCCATGATATTGAGTTGGCCAGGGAACTGGTATTGAATTTTCCTAAGAAAGTTTACAAGATCAAAGAGGAGGACATCTCAGTACTCTGGAATAAAATTGATGACCGGTTAAATTCCGATTTTGCCAAAGAGCCAATAACGCCTTCTATTCCCCTAAATTCCCAATCCACAATTGAGCGATATGGAAGAATATCGAAAGAAAGAAAATTCAATTTTGCATTACTTAAGATAGCTGCCGTAATTCTCTTGACAGGATTTTTAGGTTTTCTTTACTTTTCGCTTCCTAAAGTAAAATCAACAGATAAAATCAACTGGCTTACTTACAGCACCAAACCAGGAATCAAATCTTCTGTAACATTAAGCGATGGCACTGTAGTCAAATTGAATGCTGGAAGTAGCATTCGTTACGTTCAGAATTTTGTTGGAGAAACCCGGGAAATTTTTCTTGAGGGCGAAGCATTTTTTGAAGTTGCCCACGATACTTTAAAACCCTTCATTGTCCATACACAGGATATAGCTACCAAAGCGCTGGGCACTTCCTTTAACATCAAAGCAAATAACTCCGAGAAAATCTCAATTTCCTTAATTACAGGAAAAGTAGAAGTCAAATCCCAGGATGTAAAAGAATTCCTGGATTACCTCAGTCCTGGAGAACAAGTTGTCACTTTACCAAAAGGGAATATGTGGGAAAAGGAATCTTTCGAAGAGGACCTAGTGCTAGCATGGCTAAATCAAACCATCATTTTTGATGACACTCCTCTACCTGAAGCGATCAAAATGCTAGAAAACTGGTTTGGTGTGCAAATCACATTGCTCAATTATACCGAGCAGAATCTGACCCTTTCGGGTAAATACAAAGGCGAAACGTTGAAGAATATATTGGATGGACTTAGCTACACAGCTCGGTTTAACTACGAAATAACCGGAAAGCAAATCAAAATAAATTTCAAACAATAACCCCCGCTTATCTATGCTGAAAAAAAAGAAGAATGTAAATGTGAAAATGACTGAAGATGCGTCAACATCTCCAGTCTGAGGTAGCTGAAAACTCAATGGTGAGCTTTCAGAATTTTAAGAATAAACCACACAATAGTTTAAACCAAATTGAAAGTAATGAAAAATGACAAAAGGTTACAGATAATTACTGTATCTAAGAGATTTTTCCAAATAATCTTAGTGCAATGCCTTACCATGACGGTTCTTTTTGCTAATACAGCAGAGATTCAGAACAAAAGAATGGATGAGGTCCCAGTGAGCATGCATCTTCGCGATGCCACTATCGAAGAAGCATTCAAGCAACTTGAATCCGCTTCTGGCTTTAACTTCGTTTACACTAATAAGGAAGTAAAAGGAATACCTAAGGTAGCCATGCAGGTTAATACCAACGTTTTTGATGCATTGGTATATCTATCTAGGCAAACAAGATTAGAATTCAAGCAGATCAACGAGAACATAATTGTGAGAAAAAGGGAAGTCTATGTTCCTGAAACTGCAGTAACAATAGAGGAAGCTGCAGCGATTACTGTGACCGGAGTTATAGTTGATGAATCAAATATGCCTCTTCCTGGTGTGACTGTGGTAGAAAAAGGCACAACAAACGGAACAGTAACTGACATTGACGGTAATTTCAGTCTTGATGTCGCATCGGCTGAATCAACCTTGAGCTTCTCATTCATTGGAATGGAGACTATCGAAATGGTAGTTGGGGAAAGGAGAACCTTCAACATTACATTGATGGATGATGTACAGTCATTAAATGAGGTAGTAGTAATTGGATACGGTACGCAGACTAAAAGAGAGATTACTTCCGCGGTGGCCAATGTATCAAGTGAGGAATTTGTACAGACAGGTGTGCGCTCTCCTATGGAACTAATCCAAGGTAAAGTAGCTGGTTTAAATATCGTAAGAACTCAAGGTAATAACCCAAATGCAGGCACTGGAATCCAACTGCGTGGTCTTACATCTGTTATAGGTACTACGCAACCATTAATCGTTATTGATGGTATCCCGGGTGGTAATCTCGATCTATTACAGCAAGATGATATAGCAACTTTCGATGTATTGAAAGATGGATCTGCAGCAGCTATTTACGGTACGCGAGGTAATGCAGGTGTGATTTTGATCACTACCAAAAAAGGTAAATCAGGCCAAGCTAGATTTGATTACTCTACTTATTTCCAGAGAGAATTTGTGGATAGAAGACCCGATAATCTAACTGCTTCTGAATACAGAGATCTTATCACTCAAGGTTTGATTAGCGAAAACAACGATCTAGGCGCATCTACAGATTTATATGATGAGCTTTTGAACAAAGAAAACCTTAGCCAGTATCATAATTTTTCTGCATCTGGTGGAAGCAATAATAGCAACTATCGCGTGTCGTTCTTCTTCAACGATGCTGAAGGTATTGCAAAAGAAAATAGCAGAAAGCAGTACGGAGGTAGAATGAGTTTTAGCCAGACGGGTCTTGAAGATCGTTTGACATTAGCAACCAACATGGCTGTCAACATGTTCGATGCTAATTTGCTAGGCGGTGGTGGTGGAGATTTTGAGCAAGCAATTCAAAGAAACCCTACTGCTCCTATCTTTAACGCCGATGGCTCCTTTGTAGAGACCGAGGCATACAATAATTACAATCCACTTTCTCGCTATGCAAATAGAATTAGTGAAAGAAAGCAGATGAATTTATCTGGTGATGTGAGATTGACTCTTGAAATTCTGGATGGTTTGACGGCTTCTGTATTCGGAGCACATCAGCGACTAAGCTACAATGACAGATATTATCAATCCATGAACGACTTTGCCAATAGACCATCTTCGGATTATCAAGGTACTGGCTACGCATCTAAAGCGAATCATGTGGATTGGAATAACACTTTGGAAGCAACTATTAACTACAAGACTAACTTCAACCAAGAACACAACCTAGATCTTATTGGAGGTTATAGCTACCAATATTTCACCACTGAAGAATTCAGTGTAAACAATAGCGGTTTCACTACGGATGGCTTCTTGGATTGGAACTTAGGAGCAGGTTCTGCGATCAATAATACTTTACTTCCTAGACCGGGAATGAGATCGTTCAAGGATGACAATACACTTATCGCCTTCTTTGGAAGAGCAAGTTATTCTTACAAAGACAAGTATTTTGCCCAAGCTACCTTAAGAAGAGAAGGTTCTTCGAAATTCGGAGAAAACCATAAATGGGGTAATTTCCCAGCTGTATCCGTTGGATGGTCATTGACCGAAGAAAGCTTCCTAAGCAGCAGTTCCGCTGTAAACAACCTTAAGATGCGTTTGGGATACGGTGTCACTGGTAACCAAGGTATCGGAAATTACCTATCCCTAGTAACTTTGGGTACTGGAGGTGTTTATCCTCAGGAAGGTGTTTACTACCAAACTTATGGTGCGGCTAGAAACCCTAATCCAGATCTAAGATGGGAGAAAAAGAAAGAGTGGAACCTTGGTTTTGACTTCTTACTTTTCTCTAACAAGCTAACTGGTTCATTAGACTTTTATACCAGAAATACGGTAGACTTGTTATATGATTATACTGCTCAGCAGCCGGCATTTGTGAAGGGATCATTGCTAACAAACGTGGGAAGTATAAACAATAAAGGGATTGAGCTTTACTTAAGCTCAATGATTATGGAGAAAGGTGATTTCTCTTGGCAGATGGATTTGACAGCAAATACGCAGATTAATGAAATCACTTCCCTTTCCAACGATGTATTTACAGTTTCTTGGCTTGAAACAGGAGGACTTCCTAGTCCGGGCAACTTGGGTAACGCAATCCGAGTGGAAGAAGGAGGAGCAGTAGGTAATTTCTACGGAAAGAAATTCGCTGGATTCAATGAGGATGGTAAGTGGTTATTTTACAAAGCTGACGGTTCTACTGGAACAGCTGGAGAAATGAGTCAGGAAGACTTGACTATTATCGGAAACGGAGTACCTAAGTACATGGCTTCCCTGAACAATGTATTTAGATATAAAGGATTTGACTTCACAGTATTCTTCAGAGGCAAGTTTGACTTTGACATCCTGAATACGAAAGAATTGTATTTCGGGAATAAAAGATGGTTGCCAAATAATTTGCTTTCTAGCGCAGTAAATAAAAATGCTCAGTTGGATGACGACCCTCAGTATTCCGATTATTATTTGGAAAACGGGTCTTTCGTAAAACTAGACAACATCACTTTGGGCTACACATTTAAGGTGGGTGGTAAATACGTGAAAAACCTTCGTGTTTATGCTTCCGGACGTAACATTGCCACTTTCTCTGGGTATTCTGGACTGGATCCTGAACTTCAGGATGTAGGTTTTGAAACAGGTATTGATGGTAGAGGATTCTATCCTCGTACCAAGAGCTTCACACTAGGTCTAAATGTTGGATTTTAATTAAGGAAAAATCATGAAATCGAGCATGACTCACAGATTGTGATAACAATTAATGTATGTAAGATTTTATGTGACCGTAAAAATTAAGTACAAAAACATGAAAAAATATTTCAATAAATTATCCGCTGCCCTCACCCCTGTTGCCTTGCTGGCTACGGTATCCTGTACCGACTTGGATGAGACGATCTACAGCGAACTATCAAAAGATAATTTCTACAATAGTAAAGTAGAAATAATGCAAGGTGTGCTGAGACCATTCACCCACATGCAAGCATGGCTTGCTCCTACAGGGCAAAGTGGCTATTATTACCATGGAGAGTCAGCTGCTGATCAGATAGCTTGGCCTCAAAAAGGTCGCCATGGATATGATGGTGGAGACCATGTAAGACTTCATAGACATGAATGGACGCCACAGGAGAATCGTCTGAGAGGCTCTTGGGGCTTAATGTGGGAAGGTTTGGGCTATGTAAATGCACTCTTGGAGGATTTTGAAGACGTGGATTTTGAAGCCGCAGGTCTTACCCAAGTAGAAAAGGAATCTATTATAGCTGAAGTAAAAGTCATGCGCGCATTCCATTACATGAAGATTATGGACATGTGGGGTAATGTGCCAATAGTGACTTCAGTAGGTCAACCAACAAATCCTGAAACACGTCCTAGTGCTGAAGTATTCCAGTTTGTGGAAGAGGAGCTTTTGGCAAATGTGGAAAAATTGCAACCACTTTCTCAAGCCTTAGTGGGAAGAGTAAGTAAAGCAGCGGGATATGCCATGCTTTCTGAACTCTACCTTAATGCTGAGGTTTGGTCTGGCACTCCTAGATATGATGAGTGCATCACTTACTCTGATAAAGTAATCAACGGAGAGGGCGGTAGCCTAATGGGCAATATGAGACTCGACCCATCTATTTTGGGGCCATTCTCTAATCAAAACCAATTCTCTCCTGAGAACATTTTCCAGTTCGCATTTAGCAGAGATGGAGGTTTTACTTTCAACTGGTCTGGATTTTTCTTTGGATACAGTAACATGTCCCGCGCACTGGATGTAACTTACAGTGGATGGAATGCTTTCGTGGTAATCCCTACTGCATTTGATGCATTTAAGGAGAATGACATGAGAAAACAAGAGTGGTTCCTATTTGGACCGCAGACAGATTATGATACTGGCGAACCGATTCTAGGAACTGAAGAGTGGGCTGACCAGCCATTAGTCTATGTAAATAACATAAGAAGAAATTCAGAAGGAGCTACGGGTGAAGGTTCAATGACTGAAGGCGAAGAAAATTCAGGTGCACGATTCAATAAGTACAGATCTGGAACTTCAGACGAAGAAGGCACATATTGGGAGAATGATTATGTGATCTATCGATTGACAGAAATCTATTTCAACAAGGCTGAAGCACTCATGAGAAAGAATGGGGGTGCTCCAACTGCCGAAGCTTTGGAACTGGTAAATGAATCAAGAAAAAGATCATTTGATGAGGCTGACTGGGCAACTGAAGCTTATACCGCTAGTACACTAACTATGGATGAACTACTTGCAGAAAGAGGAAGAGAGTTTATCTTTGAAGGTAAAAGAAGAACTGATTTGATCAGATTCGGTGAATTTACATCAGGAAACTGGTGGGATAAGGATGCTTCTGAACCGACTAGAACGCTATTCCCAATTCCTCATATTCATCTATCTTTGAATCCTAACTTGACTCAAAATCCAGGTTATTAAACTTATATAACCCGGCTTAAAGAAGAAGTTTTGTAGGAAAGCATTTGCTTTCCCGCAAAACTTCTTCTTTTGTAATATCCTTTGTAACCTATATGTATTTAATTAACCCCTCAAATTAACATGATTTTGAAAAAACATGTTTGCTTGATAGGTGCTGCTCTGGCCTTTCAGATCGGTTCCTTGCAAGCGCAGCAAAATCCTGTCAAGCTTGACCTTAATTCCTTTGAAGGAAATAAAGGCAGCTGGACAGAAGTAGGAAAAGTCTGGGCTGACCCGACAGTTCCTAATGAACTCCAATCCGCTAGTGGCACAGGAGTTATCGCAAATCTTCCAGAGAAGAAAAAACCAGGTGTAGACATCGTATCTAAAGAAAAGTACGGAGACGTTGATCTTTCTTTGGAATACATGGTAGCGCCAGGCTCTAACTCCGGTGTCTATCTCCAAGGAAATTACGAGATTCAAATACTGGATAGCTGGGCTAATTCCACTACCAAACCAGGCGATAACGGTGGAATCTACCAACGCTGGGACGAGAGCAAGCCTGATGGCCAAAAAGGTTACCAAGGTTATTCTCCCCGCCAAAACGCAAGCAAAGCTCCAGGCGTGTGGCAGAAATTGGAAGTATCTTTCCAAGCTGCAAAATTCGATGATTCCGGCAAGAAAATCGAAAATGCAAGATTCCTTTCAGTAAAACTCAACGGTGTAACAATCCACGAAAACCTAGAAGTCTTCGGCCCTACCCGTGGTTCAATGACAGGTGAAGATGTAGCTGAAGGCCCACTAAGAATCCAAGGTGATCATGGTGCTGTAGCTTTCAGAAACATTGAAGTCACTCCTTTCAATGCCCAGGCTCCTACTGTATCTAATGTGAGCTTTGAAACTTTCCAAGGTTCTATAAACAACTTGGAAGAACTAGCAGGAAAAACAGCAGTAGCGAAAGGAAATGTAGCTTCACTAAGTGAAGTTCCAGCTTCTGTATCTGATGTCAATTTGACAAAATACTCTGCAAATCTTAATGTAGCCGAAGCTGGAGAATACCAGATTACGCTACAAGTTCCAGGAGGATTGGCAGGATTTGCTTTGGGAAGTGAAAGTATTTCCAACCTTTCTGACAGAGGGGTAAGAGTCAATAAGCAATTGAAAGCAGGAGATAATCCTATTCAAATCATCGCTTCCAAAAATAGAAACTGGTCAGTGGATGGTTTCAACTTATCTATTTCCGGCCCAGGACTTAGAAACACTGATCTTTTAGTATCAGAGGCTGGTGCATACCAAGAAACAGATCCGATTTTAGTAGATGTAGATGCTACCCCTGTTTTGCGAAGCTTTAGAGACTATCCAGGCTCCAAAAGATTGGCTCACGTAGTTTCCGTTGCTAGCAAGGAAAAAGTAAACTATGCTTATGACATGGAAACAGGTACGCTGATCCAAGTTTGGAGAGGTGAATTCCTGGATGCCACTCCTATGTGGAATAGCAGAGGAAATGGTGTTTCCGTGCCTCGAGGAGTAGTTGTCAATCTAGCTGCTCCAGCTATCAATGCGCTAAGTAGCGATTACTCAGCTTCTGAAGAATTCAGAATTAAAGGTTACCAACTAATGAATGGTTCTGAGGACATTGTTTTCTCTTACCTCCTATCTGGTGACCCTGTGAAGGATGAAATCAAAGTAATGGAATCCGGAAAAGGAATCAGCAGAACTGTATCAGGTATTTCCAATGGATTTTACAAAGTAGCAGCAGGCGAAGAAATCCAAAAGATCAACAAGGGCTATTACTTACTGCCTGAAACCGGTGTATATCTGCAATACGATGAAGCTACCTACGGAGCTCCCGTGTCGCACTCAACTGATGGTACTGCCGGAATTTTCTTGCCTGCAAAGGGAAATATCGTTTACAATCTTCTCTTTTAATCCAGCGCGAAATGAACACATTACTTAAGAATAAATTTATAAAAATCGCCTTTGGAATAGCCGCTGTTTTTCAGCTGATGCCTGGGCAAGTAGATGCACAGGAATCCCCTAAAGAGGAGGATTTCTTTAAAATCATGCGGGTAACCGCTCCAGAAGGTACACTTTTGGAAGTTGGTGGTTTGACCGTTTTGCCAAATGGCGATCTAGGGGTAGCTACTCGTAGAGGCGACGTATTTATTGTAGAAAACCCTACTAGCTCTAAGCCTTTCTTCAGAAAATTTGCTTCAGGTCTTCACGAAATCCTAGGACTTCATTACGAAGACGGAGCATTTTATATGGCTCAAAGAGGCGAATTGACCAAATTGGTTGATACCGATCAAGACGGTACTGCCGATTTGTACGAGACAGTATACGCTTGGCCAATTTCTGCACATTACCACGAATATAGCTTCGGTCCTAAAGTAGGTCCTGACGGTTCTTTCTTCGTTTCTGCAAACGTCGCTTTTGGCGATCAGGAATGGTGGAGAGGCGAAAGCCGTGTACCAATGAGAGGCTGGATCATGAAAATCAACCGTGACGGAAGTATGGAACCTTATGCAACTGGAATGAGATCTCCAGCTGGTTTGGGAATGCTTGGAGACAAATTAGTTTATACTGAAAACCAGGGTGATTACATGGGTTCAGGTGGACTTTGGTTCATCGACAAAGGTGATTTTACTGGTCACCCGGCAGGCTTAGCTTGGACTGGACGTCCGGACTCTCCTTTGAAATTGACTACTGAAGAATTCAACAAAGTAGTTGATCCACAAAAAGTGCCTAATGGAACTGGTGGATTCGAAAAACCTGAGAATGTAATGGACGCTCCATACATCACCATGGCTCAAGCGAAGGAAAAACTTCCTGATTTGAAACTTCCAGCAGTTTGGTTGCCTCATGGTATTCAGGGAATTTCCAACTCTGAACCTATAGTAATTCCTGAAGGAAACTTCGGTCCTTTCGGAGGTCAGGTTTTGGTAGGTGACCAAGGTCAAAGTAAGATCATGCGACTTACACTTGAAGAAGTAAATGGCGTAATGCAAGGTGCTTCTATAGATTTCAGATCTGGTTTCCAGTCTGGTATTTTGAGAATGGCTTGGGCTCCGGATAAGTCTTTGTTTATCGGTGAGACCAACCGTGGCTGGGGGTCTGCAGGTGAGGCGAATGAAGGCCTTCAGCGTTTAGTTTGGAATCACAACATTCCTTTCGAGATGAGAACTGTTAAGGCTCAGCCTGATGGTTTCTTGATTGAATTCACTAAGCCAGTGAATAAAGCCACTGCTGAAGACTTGACTTCTTATGCTGTGGAAAGCTTTACTTATAAGTATCACCCAGTTTATGGTAGCCCACCAGTTGACAATAAAACGCTAAAAGTTTTGGGTGTAGAAGTTGCTGCCGATGGCATGTCAGCTAGAATTGCTGTTCAAGGATTGAGACCATATTACGTGCACAAGATCAGCCTTAACGGCGTGAGAGCTGTGGACGGAAGCTTCTCTTTGGTTCACCCTGATGCTTATTATACGTTGAACAGCATTCCTTCGGGAGCTAAAATGGTGATCAAAACGCCTGCTCCAGAGCCTAAGAAAGAGGTGGTAGCTGCTGCAAAGCCTGCACCAATTAAGGCTACTTCAATTCCTTCTGCGATTCCTTCAGATGCTGAGATCAAAACTCTTTTGGCTAAAAACACCTGTTCAGCATGTCATATGAAAGACAAAAAGGTAATTGGCCCAGCATATCAGGATGTGGCAAAAAGAAGATATTCTGACGAAAGAATCGTGGAATTGATCTATAATCCAGAACCTCAAAACTGGCCGGATTATGCGACTGAAATGCCTCCAATGGCTCAGGTGTCTAAGGAAGATGCAATGAAAATCGCTAAATGGATTAATTCCTTGAGATAATATTAGTCCACAGTCGACGGTCAACTGTTGACAGAAGTTTAGAAAAAGGTTTAGCGAAATACTTCGCTAAACCTTTTTTTTGTTTTTCAAACACCCTCCTATAAAATCCCTTAGACGGTTGTGGACTATGATCTGTTGACTTTTAACTACACAAAATCTTATAACTTTTCCACATAATTCCATAACACTTCCCGTCCTGAGTCTCCCTAAGTTTGTATTGTCAATCAAAGACAAAGAACTATGGCAGAATCAAATCAAGTAATACATAAAGAGACTTTCCCAGTAACTGGCATGACCTGCGCCGCTTGTGCATCCAGCGTGGAAACTATTTTGTCCTACACTGAAGGAGTAAAGTCCGCTCAGGTAAACTTTGCCAGTAATACAGTATTAGTAGAATACACAGACGAAATCAACCCGGAAGGCTTAAATGAAGCACTTACTGCAATTGGCTACGGGCTAATTACCGAGAAAGAGAATGTAGACGAAACGGTTTCAACCAATCAAAAAGAGCACTATGCCGAGCTAAAAAAACACACGATTGGTGCAGCTATTTTAACTCTTCCAATTTTTATCATTGGAATGTTTTTCATGCATTGGAAACCCGGAACATGGATTTCTTTGGCCTTGGCTATTCCAGTTCTTTCTGTTTTTGGAAGAAGATTCTTTATCAGCGCATGGAAGCAAGCCAAAAATAAAAGTGTCAATATGGACACACTTGTTGCTTTGAGTACTGGTATTGCATTTCTTTTCAGCTTTTTCAATACCGCTTTTCCAGAGTTTTGGTTAAACCGCGGTTTCAAACCTCATGTCTATTACGAGGCGGCAACGGTTATTATTACCTTCATTTTGTTTGGAAAAATGCTGGAGGAAAAAGCAAAGTCAAAAACTTCCTCGGCACTGAAAAACCTAATGGGTCTACAACCCAAGACTTTGAAAGCCTTGATTGATGGAGTTGAAAAAGAAATTCCCATTTCTGAAGTGCAAAAAGGTTTTGAAATCATCGTTCGTCCTGGGGAAAAAATACCTGTAGATGGAAAGGTAATTTCCGGAAATTCCTTTGTGAATGAAAGTATGATTAGTGGAGAACCTCTGGCTGTGGAGAAGTCTGAAAATGATAAGGTTTTTGCGGGCACTATCAATCAAAAGGGAAGCTTTCATTTCATAGCTGAGAAAGTTGGGAGTGAAACGCTACTTTCTCAAATCATCAAACGCGTACAGGAAGCTCAGGGAAGTAAGGCTCCAGTTCAGAAACTGGTAGATAAAATTGCTTCAATTTTTGTCCCTACAGTTATAGCAATTTCTATTCTGACCTTTGCAGTCTGGATGATCGTTGGTGGAGAAGATGCATTATCCCACGCGATTCTTAACTCAGTTGCAGTTTTGGTTATCGCATGTCCATGTGCTTTAGGTCTGGCCACTCCAACTGCCATCATGGTTGGAATCGGGAAAGGCGCTGAAAACAACATTCTAATTAAAGATGCGGAAAGCCTGGAAATTGCTCATAAAGTCAATGCAATCATCCTCGACAAAACCGGCACAATCACTGCCGGAAAACCAACTGTCTCCAATATTCGTTGGGAAACAGAAGAGTTAAAATCCAAATTTGCTCCTATCCTACTCGCGATTGAATCAAAGTCAGAGCATCCTTTGGCAGATGCAGTCAGTAAGAAATTGACAGAAGAAGGATTCAAAGCTGTGGAGATAAAAGACTTCCAAAGTCTAACTGGAAAAGGTGTAGAAGCAAAGGCAAATTCAGGCGAATCCTTTTATATCGGAAACTTAAATCTTATCCAATTGCATGGAATCAAAATAAATCCTGAATTGGAAACTGAAGCAGAAAAATGGAGTAATGAGGCCAAAACCGTGGTTTTCTTTGGTAATGAAGAATCTGTATTAGCAATAATTGCAATTTCTGATGAAATCAAACCTAGCTCAAAATCCGCAATTCAAAAGCTTAAAGAAAAAGGAATCGATGTATACATGCTTACCGGTGACAATCAACAGACTGCTACAGCTGTTGCCAAGCAAGTTGGTTTGACTGACTTCAAAGCTGAGGTGATGCCTTCTGACAAATCTGATTTCGTAAAAGAGCTTCAGGCCAAAGGCAAAATTGTAGCTATGGTTGGCGATGGAATCAACGATTCAGAGGCATTGGCTCAGGCAAATGTCAGCATAGCAATGGGGCACGGGTCAGATATTGCTATGGATGTAGCCAAAATGACCATCATTTCTTCAGACCTAGAGGTCATACCAAAAGCATTAAATTTATCCGATCTCACTGTGCGTGGAATAAAAGAAAACCTCTTTTGGGCATTCATTTACAACCTCATCGGGATCCCAATTGCAGCAGGAATTCTTTATCCAATCAATGGATTCTTACTCGATCCAATGATCGCAGGAGCAGCCATGGCTTTTAGTTCGGTGTCTGTAGTATTGAATAGCTTACGGTTGAAAGGGAAAAAAATATAGTTGTTGGAGTACTATGTCCAAAGTAGCAAGTACCAAAAATCATGGACAGAAAACTTTACACCCTTACCGCTATCAAACCTTCGAACTAATTTTCCAATATTTCCATTTTAAAATCTTACAATTCCATAAAAATGAAAACTCAAAAATTCAAAACCAACATCAACTGTGGCAACTGTCTCGCAAAGGTCACTCCTATTTTAAACGCTGAACCGAAGATCAATTCATGGTCAGTTGACTTACAAAGTGATGATAGAATTCTCACTGTAGAATCTGAAAATCTTACAGCTGATGACGTATTCAAGACAGTCTTAAAAGCCGGATTTATCGCAAAACCAGAATAATGCATTTTGGAGTTTATAATGATAGGCTAAACCGAATGGTTTCTTAAAGTTTCGAAACTGATAGTAAAAGGAGTATTAATTGGATACACCAGCTATTGCCTTTTCTACTTGATCTAAGAGATTAGTAAGAGGCTTTGATGAAATCACTAATGAAAGCTGATTCAGTAGTAATTTAAATTCTCTTCTTATCATTCGATCTTCCTTTCCATAATCCCAAATAGGACAAATCGCCCTTTCAAAAAGGTCATCAAAACTTAATTCATTTCGATAAATTTTAAATGGACCTCCCTTATCCGAAAGTACTGATGGAGGAAAGTGAACTGCTCTATATCCCAACAAATCTACTATGGCTCTAAAACTGATTATTGCTGTCCCAGGATCATTAATTCCCGGACTTAATGCTTTGAGAGCAATCTCAGAAAGTTGCCTAAATCCGTATTCATAATTCCGTTCTACTGACTCCTGATTACTGAGTATAATTCCCAATAAAGCCTCCTCCATTTGGTCATCCTCCAGCTTTCTACTACACTTGGCGATAGGCTGACCACGTAAGATATAAGTGCCAATGGGATGGACAGAAAGCATGCTACATTCATTTTCAGATAAGAATTTCAGCATTTCCTTATCGTCAAAACCTTCAAAAATTCCAGATTGGGAAGCTCTTACTATTGAATGAGCAGCAAAATCACGTTCTACACTATCTTCCAGAGATTCAATGCAAAAATGCTTCATTCCATCAAAAGTGGAAGTTTTAATCCGTTCAATAATGACGTCATATTTGACTGACTGCGTGATGTAATGAAGAAAATATATGAAAATGAAAATATCAATTACTGTGATTACAGTCAGCAAGAAAATGCTCAGCGAAGGAATCTGAAAAGCATCTTCAGTCTCTCTAATGGTACTGAAAAGAAAAAAAGTAAAAATGATAGTTCCGATATATATTCCAAGTACGATTTGCTGAAATCGGTTGCCTATGAGCTTGTCCAAAACCCGATTGCTCATCTGAGAAGCCGCCTGATTCAGCACAATCATCACCATGGAAAAGCTGAAAACAGTAAGCGAGATTATGCCTCCAGCTATAGCACCTAATATACTGCGGGCAGTGGAAGGATCTTTGATTGACAGCCATGGAATGTCCGATTTGATTTGCTGGCCAGTGTCAGTTAGATCAAAGGAAAAAATCAAAGCTGCAAGAACTAGAAAACCCAAGCTTATAAATCCAGGGATAAAGGCAATGCTTGAAACGAAAGTCTGATACTTAGAAATAAGCCAATGTCTTATTTTATCCATGTGTTTAAATTAGTAATAGCTGTTGAATTAATTCTAAAAAAGAAATGAATTTGAATCTGTGGATGTCGTGGCAAAGCAAACGAAAAAATTGCGCCTAAAAGGAAATAACTGTTTTTTTCTGCCGCTAAGAATGACTAATTATTTCATGAAAGTAAATAAATATGTTTCATTGAATTTAAAAATCCCTGAACTTCTTTTGATTCAATTTTCATCCTTAGCCACTATTTTCGAAATTCTATGAGGAATGAATACCTTTAATTCCTGAAAACTTATAAAAACTTCAACCAGCATAATGAAAGTCTTTCTCATTTTCTTTCTTTTCCTATTCACAGCACAGGCTTTTTCCCAACAGGCACCAATTCTCCCAATCGTGAAATCCAGTATAAAAGGAATAAATATCTACGGAAAAACAGTTGACAACCAAACCCGTTGCCAGCACTGGCATTCGGATCTTGATGTGATTGCCATCAAATTCAAATGCTGTGAGAAATATTACCCTTGCTTTTCCTGCCATGAAGAAGAATCTGATCACAAACCAGAAGTTTGGCCGAAAAATGAGTTTGATACAAAGGCGATTTTATGTGGAGTATGCGGGTCAGAATTGACCATCTCCGAATATCAAGCTAGCGGAAACACCTGTCCGAATTGCACGGCTGCTTTCAATCCCGGATGCAGCAAGCATTATCATCTTTACTTTGAAACTGACACAATTAAAAAGTGATTGGCTAAACCTCTCCAAGTATAATTCGTAACTTTAAACTGTTGAAAAAATTCATTTCCATAGCGCTATCCTTTCTGTTACTATTTTCCAGTATTGGTATAGCAAAAAGTTCTCATATCTGTATGGGTGAGGAAACTATGAATGAATTTGGCTTGGTCACCAAACATCTGAATTGCGGAATGGATAGTGAAATTTCCAAAATCCCTGAACATTCAGAACGAAGTTTTGACTCCACAGAATGTTGCCAAAATCAGTTTGAATTATTACAAAACGATGTGGAGCAAAGCCAAAAAGACGTTCAACTAACAGCTGCTTATCTTATTTTTATAACTGCATTTTCACAGTCTTTTATTTTCGGAGTTGGGCCCGTTCCTTCCGAAACCTTTCCCCGCAGCTTATCATCCCCACCCCTGATAAAACAGGACTTTACTATTCTGTATCAGACATTCTTGATTTAATCTTTTTTTGATCATCAGGTCTTAGACCTTGATCAAGCTGGGTGCCTAGTCGCACAGCTTAACTTCTGTTTTCACCTTACAGGATATAATTATTTCAATTCAAGTTCCCACTTGAAAAAACGTAAAAATCAACTTCTTATGAAAAGTAACAGCTACGTGAAATTCGCAGCGATGATGACCGTTTCCTTTGTCATCATGTACGCAGTAATGTTTTTAAACGCGGATATATTCGAGCATGTCATGCTCAGCACCACCAGAACCTACATGACCATTTTAATGGTCGCCCCTATGGCCATTTCCATGATACTTTTTATGTGGAAAATGTACGAGAATAAAAAAATCAATTACATCATCCTGACTAGTGCCGTAATCATCTTTATAGGTACACTGGCAATGCTGAGAAACCAAACTTTAATAGCTGATGTGCAATGGATGAAAGCGATGATTCCCCATCACTCTTCGGCCATAATGGTAAGTCAAAAAGCGCATCTTGCAGATCCAGAAGCTCAGAAACTTGCGGAAGATATCATTAAAGCGCAAAAGGAGGAAATCGCGCAGATGCAGGAAATGATCAAGAGATTAGAAGCGAAAAACTAAGATGATGAACATCAAACTATACTCATATATTGGAACATTCCTGCTCTTTATTTCAATTTTTGGAAGCGTACACTCTACCAAAGCAGAACAGATCCCGACGGATACAGCTACCTATACGCTGACATTAAAAAAAGACATGATGTCAAAAGCAGGAAAATCAGTGCCTGCGATGACTGTAAATGGGGGAATTCCGGGACCAACACTCACTTTTCAGGAAGGTGGCTATGCGGTAATCTATGTAAAAAACGAAATGGACGTTGAGACATCTGTTCATTGGCATGGAATACTATTGCCTAATTTCTATGACGGTGTTCCCTATTTGACTACACCTCCAATCATGCCTGGGGAAACACAGAAGTATGAGTTTCCGCTAAAGCAGGCAGGGACGTACTGGTATCATTCTCACACCATGCTTCAGGAGCAAAGTGGAGTTTATGGATCCATTGTAATTGAGCCGAAAGAAAATACCTTGGATTATGATGACGATTTGGTCATTCTGCTTTCCGATTGGACCAATCAAAAGCCCATGAATGTGATGAGGAATCTTAAGCGAGGTAACGAATGGTACAATATCAAAAAAGGAACAGCAACCCCATTAAATCAAGTGATTCGCAGAGGAGGATTTGGAGCGCAGCTGAACTTCTGGAAACAGAGGATGGAAGGTGCTGACATCGCTGATATTTATTACAATGCCTTTCTAAATAATGGCCAGGAAACGACTGAATATCCTGAGTTTAAACCTGGGGAAAAGGTCCGGGTTCGATTTATCAACGGTGCTGCTTCTTCACAATTTTGGTTGACCTTTGGAGGAAATGATCCTTTACTGGTAGCAGCGGATGGACTTGATGTGGAGCCTATCGAGCACAACAAAACCTTCATAGCGATTGCTGAAACATACGATTTTATAGTCACCATTCCTGATTCCGGTAAAATAGAAATAAGAGCCACTGTTCAAGATGGATCAGGCCAAACATCTACCTACTTGGGAACTGGAGAAGTACTTGCTGCCCCAAACGTAATGCGTCCCGACAAAATAGGTATGATGATGGAAATGGCTGAAATGGATATGAAGATGGGAGCCCCAGCTATGAAGTATAAGCCATCTGAAGAAGAACCAAAAGAAATGATGGACAAGTGGGGAATGAAGATGGATCATGACATGAATATGGATGAGATGGACCATTCGAAAATGGATCATACTGAAACGGAAATGGATCACTCTAAAATGGATCATTCTAAAATGAAAATGGAGGAGAAAAGCGCTGCAGATTCATCGGGTAAAAACACTATGGAAGGTATGGATCATTCCAAAATGGACCATAGTCAACCTATGGATCAGCCTATGGAAATGGAAGCTTCTATGGATCAAATGCCGGGAATGGACATGTTTGCTGAGTATAATTACGATTATCTGAAATCTCCCGAAAAAACCAGCTTTCCCGAAAATGAACCGGTCAATGAAGTTCTCCTGAATCTTACTGGGAATATGTGGAGATACATCTGGAGCATGAACGGGGTACCGCTCACTGAAGCGGACAAGATCAAGATCGAAGGAGGAAAGGTGACCCGAATCACATTGAATAACTTAACGATGATGCACCATCCCATGCACCTGCATGGTCATTTTTTCAGAGTGATCAATGACAAAGGTGAGTATTCCCCACTAAAGCATACGGTGAATGTACCACCGATGCAGAAAATTACCATAGAGTTCGAAGGGACAGAAGATGGCGATTGGTTTTTTCACTGTCACGTGCTGTATCATATGATGGGAGGAATGGCGCGAATATTCTCCTATGAGACCCCTAGAGATCCAAGGTTGAAAAATTTCCCACTCAAAAAACTCATCAATGAAAGTGATGAATATTTCAATTGGGGTACTGCCGAAATTGCTTCCCACATGACAGAGCTTAATTTGGTTTCATCCAATATTAGAAATCAGTTTAATTTGAATCTGGAATATGGATACAATCAGAATTTTGAAGGAGAAGTTACCTACGAACGTTATCTATATGACTATTTCAGGGTTTTCGCTGGTGTAAATGTAGAAAATGAGTTACCTGAGAGTTTGGATGAGATTAATACAACTGCGATAGTTGGGATTCGATTCCTTACTCCTTATTTGTTCAATCTGGACGTAAGACTGGACCACAAACTTCGTCCTGAATTTCGGATTGATAGGGAGATCATGATTTTCCCGAAGACAAGCATTTTCGGAAGTTATGAGTATCAAATGGATTTTGGATGGACTGATTCCCTTCCAGAATCTGGCGCAAACTCTAACTACCGCGGCGAAACCACGTGGTCAGCCGGTGTGGAATACATATTCTCAAGAAACTTCTCAGTGATGGGAAGCTATGACAACCGTTTTGGTGCCGGGGGTGGATTGACAATCTTATTCTAATTTTATAATTCAGAACCATAAACATCATATAAAATCAATTCTTAAATCAAATGAAAAACCTAAGAACTCCTTTTGCACTTTGTTTAGTCACTGCTCTATCGCTTGCCTGCTCAAGTAAATCGACTGAGGATCAGTCTAACCAAAATGCAGCTGAGAATTATGAAATTCAAGAAGCCACTCCAGTCGAAACTCCTCAAAGCAACATTTCCACTATCGCTTTTAAGGATGAATCAACTACCCAAATCTTCAACTCCTACTTAGCTTTGAAAGATGCTTTGGTAGAAACTGATGGTGAAAAAGTGAATGAGGAAGCAAAGAAGCTAAACCTATTACTAGCTGATGAAAAATACAATTCCATTAATTCTGATGTGCAGAAAATCATGGAAACCACTGATCCGAAAATTCAACGCGAATCCTTCGAAAGTCTTTCAGAGCAAATGATTTTATTGGCTAAAAGTAGTGAGCTAATTTCAGGAAACTTGTTCCTTCAGCATTGCCCAATGGCAAATGGAAACAAAGGAGCTAATTGGTTGAGTCTTTCTGAAGAAATCAGGAATCCATATTTCGGAGACAGAATGCTGAAATGTGGTTCTGTAACGGGGAAGATTTGATATTTCAGGGAATGTATGGGCGAAAGATTTTTCGCCCATCTTTTTTCATAAAAATGATCTAATAGCAAACATAATTGCAAAGAAGTAAGCTAACAAAAAAGTCCGCTCTCTGCGAAATCCTCTGTGCCCTTAGCGGTTAAAAGCTAATCTGAAACAGTAAATCTCACTCCCAAAAACCCTCGTACCCCCTGATTTGGTGCAAATACATAAGTTGGATCAAAGGTTAAGGCATTAGGATTATTTGGTGTCGGGACGACAGAACCATTCGGTGCAAACACTACATCTTTATCAAACGGATCAAAAGCCCGGGCAATACTATTATTCGGAGGAGTGAAGTTCAATAGGTTTTTAACTCCACCGTAAATCTCCCATTTCTTTCCAAGCGATTTGGTTAGTTGAATATTCTGAATGCTGTACCAAGGAGAAAAATCTGGTCTATCGTCTAAAGGTCCTAACAATGGCAAACGCATAGGGCTATATACATTTCCCGTATAATCCATAGTCAAACCCAATCTAAAGAATTCATAACCGACCGACCAAACACCAGAAAATCGCTCGGTAAGCAACTGTCTCGTTCTGACTCCTTCTTCCACAATGCTCACGTCCATGAGCGTTCCCCCAGTTGTGATTGTCAGCCCATTTGCCCAGGCAAGATCCATGTTCAGTGAAACTCCTTTTGATACCGCTGATCCATCCAGATTTGAATAAATTATCTGATTTGGATTCGTCTTATAGTCCGGGACAATTCGATTGGTGAAATAGGTATAAAAAGCTGATCCATCCATGCCAATAAAAGTCCCGTTATCTGAGTATATTTTTTTTACCAGGTTGGCATTTACATTCCAACTTTGCTCAGGCTTCAGTTCTTCTGTAAAGATAACCTCCCGAGCTCCGGTAAGCGCCGCATGATCCTCCGTGAATACATTTGCGACACGAAAGCCATTTCCCGCAGAAAGCCTAAAAACTGTGCTTTTGTCATCCGAGGACAATTTGTAATTCACCCGTGGAGAAAAAATAGAGCCATGAATAGAGTTGTAATCGTAACGTACTCCCAAAAGCAAACTTTGATTTGAAGTCAATTTGATTTCATCCTGAAGAAATGCACCCGGCAGGTGAATAACAGAAGGCTCATTACTATCTGAAATCAGATCAGAAGTTGCAGTGGTATTGTCATCATAAAACGTATAGCGATAAGCCAATCCAAGTAATAGACCGTGCCGCTCAGCTGCTTTTGACCATGTCAATTGTCCAAAACCTATGTATTGGTCAGCTTTAAATACAGTAGTTCCATAAACCGAGTTTTGATTGTGACCATTTACTGAGAACTGGAAATTCAAGGACTCTGAAGTTGGCAATTGCCATGTCCCAAAAGTTTCCCAACGACTAGTATAAATACTCTCTCCATAAACCTCATCTCCTCCCCGATTGGCACTACTCCAGCCCATCTGTCCACCCCAGCGATCCTCATACACATATCTTCCAGCCATGGTAAAAAGCCTATTGGCAGGTCTTTGAACATTGATTTTCTGGAAAAAAGATATTCGTTTAGAAAGGGTAACATCCGTAAATCCATCTTCATTTTTGTCGATAGGATTATCGTAGTAAAAAGCATTTACTCCTGTCAGGGACTGAATATTTTTTCCCCAATTTGATCTCATACCTAAGTCCAGATTCATTTCAGCCCACCCCGTCCCAAAGAAATCCGCAGAAACCAGGGGAGCTAATTCAGGTTTTTTGGTGATTACGTTAATCAGACCTCCAACAGCCTCCGAACCATATAGTGTGGAAGCAGGGCCTTTCACTACTTCTACTCTATCGATCAAAGCCTGAGGAATTCCAGTCAAGCCATAAACAGTAGCCAACCCACTCACTATCGGCATACCATCGATCAATACCATAGTATAAGGGCCTTCCAAACCATTGATATGAATATCTCCTGTGTTGCAAACATTACAATTAATCTGGGGCCGGACGCCATTTACGTTCTGCAAGGATTCAAATACTGAAGGTGTGGGATTTGCTTTGAAAAAGTTAGCTGAATACACTTCTACCGGTACTGGACTATCCAATTTAGATACTTCCTGCATGGTGCCGCTGACAACCACCTCATCCAATCCCCCATCCATTTCTTTTAAAATAAACACGAGTGAGGAGGTTTTTGAATTAGGGATTTTGATTACCTGCTGTGCCGTCTGAAAACCTACCATGGAAGCCTGAACGATGAAATTTCCAGTTTCAGGAATATTTATAGAAAAGCTTCCCGATGAATCTGTCACCGCCCCAATTGATAAGCCTTTCACGTAAACATTAGCAAATTCTACAGGCTCACCTTCAAACAGGACAGTGCCTTTGAGTAAATAATTTTGTGCAACTGAATCCAAAGAAAGCAGAGAAGTGATTAATAAAAAGATGTATTTATACTTCATAAACTGGCAGTTAATCTAGAATTAGATACGACAAATTTACATTGTTAGACTTATCTAACAAAATTGTTTTAAAAAATAATTCAGCATATTTGAATACTAAAGCAATAGAACATGGCATCACAAACTGAAGAGAACTATCTGAAATCCCTTTTTAATTTGGCAAATGATAATAATGAGGTCAATATCTCGGAACTAGCAGCCCAAATGCAAGTTAGCATGCCAACTGTAAACAGTATGGTGAAAACTCTTCAGAAAAATGGTTGGTTAATTTATGAAAAGTATAAGCCGGTTACTTTAACACAAAAGGGTAAAAAAGAAGCTGCTCTTATCATTCGAAAACATCGGTTGACTGAAATGTTTTTGGTAAATAAAATGGGTTTTGGATGGGAGGAAGTACACGAGATTGCTGAGCAGGTGGAGCATATACATGCACCAAAATTCTTTGAGCGAATGGATGAAATGATGGGATTCCCGACCATAGATCCACATGGATCTCCTATTCCCGATAAGCAAGGGAGAATTCAGGAGATCAATTACATCCCTCTGAGCAAGTGTACCAAAGGACAGCAAGTAAAACTGGCTGCTTTGACTAATTCATCCACCCACTTTCTGGAATTCCTGAATAGCAGAGACCTTCAATTAGGTACTGAACTCACAATCAAGTCCGTAGAGTCATATGATCAGAGTATGGTAGTTTCCTATCAAGATCATGATTCAGAAACTTTAAGCGAAAAGGTTTCGGAAAGACTTTTGGTTAAGGTTATTGGATAATTAATCTATTATAATTGATTCATTACTCAAAAATAAAGTCAGCTGATTCAGGTGCCATTGAACTCCATTTGATCGGTGATTCTTCCACTTTTTCCAATAAGCAAAACTTTATAGTGTTACCTACATCCTTCCTTTGGTCAAATATTTGGTACATTCTAGTCAAACCAATTTTTAAACCATGATCATTGACGTACATACCCATATTAATAATTACCATGAAGACCGGGTCGTTTCCCTGGAAGACTGCCTCAATAAATTGACTCACACAATGGAAGAAAATGAAGTGGATTATTCGCTCGTTCTCACTTCTTACAAAGTCAACGAACACCGGCCAAGTACACAAAAGGTGGTGGAGGCTATTGCAAACAGGAAAAACTTAGGAGTGGTCGCGGGAATTAGTTACTTGAACTACAATCATCACGACTTAAGGGAAATTGCCGAATACCTGGAATCCGGTTTGATCAAGGGGTTAAAACTTTATCCTGGATATGAACCGTTTTATCCTAATGATACACGCATGAAAGTGGTCTATGATATGGCTATCGAGTATGATGTTCCTGTTATGTTTCACTCGGGAGACACCTATGCGCCCACAGGGCGTGTAAAATATTCCCATCCTATTCACCATGATGATTTGGCGGTGGACTATCCGGAATTGAAAATTGTGATCTGTCATGTAGGTAACCCTTGGATCAAAGATTGCATGGAAGTCACGTACAAAAACAAAAATGTACATGCTGATTTTTCAGGACTTGTATTGGGAGATTTTTCAGAAAAGTTTGAGCGCTGGATGAAAAATGAACTCGAGCAAATGATCACATACGCTGGAAACCCAAAGTATCTTCTGTATGGTACAGATTGGCCTATTTCTTCGATGAAATCCTACCTGAATTTTATGAAGAACTTGGATTTACCTCAGGAAAAGAAGGAGTTAATCCTCTGGAAAAACGCTGCCGACTTATTCAAAATTGATGTGAATAACATCAAGTAGAATTGCAAATTGCTTTGGGTTCTTCTAGGTGACTTCTGGAAAAATTCAATTCTACTTCGAGTATGCAGACTTAAACTCAAAGAAATTCAGCCTCCAGACTTCCATACCTAATATTAATTAAAGCGAATTTCAACAAAAGAATTTCGATTTCTCCTATCCTGATAACCGAGACTTGTATGTCCCATTCCGCGAAGATCCCGGATAAAGAAAAAACCACCTGCCGAGAACTCAACAGGTGGTTTTTTAATACAATAAAGCCCCGTTTTAACGGACCTCTTTTTTATAATCAGTTACTAGGTGTTTAATAAAAAATTCCATCATTCTGTCTCTGTTCAAAGCCGTGTGACCTCCGTCAGGTGCAACCTGTACTTCGATGCTTTTTCCAGCATCCTGGAAAGCTTTGATCAGCATTAATGAATTGGATGGATGAACATTGTTATCAGCAGTTCCAAAGAAAATCAGCAATTCACCCTGAAGTTGATCTGCTTTGTTCATCAAGCTGAATCTATTATAACCCTCCTCATTGTTATCCAACGTGCTCATGAATCGCTCAGTGTAAATATTATCATACAATCTCCAGTCGGTTACCGATGAATTGGCCACTGCAGCATGGACTAACTCCGGGAATCTAAGCAGCATAGAAACGGCCGTTGTTCCTCCGTAAGACGTTCCATAAACTCCTACTCTATCTTTATCGAAATACGGTCTGTCATGAAGCGATTTGATGCCTTCAGCAAAATCATCCATTTCCACCAAACCCAGGTTTCCATACAACTGATCAAGCAATTCCTTTCCACGACCTCTTACGTTTCTTCCATCAATATTTAATACCAAGAAACCATATTCTGTCAAGGGATCCGGAAGTGTAAAATTCTCCCTGAATGCGTTGGTAGCAGGTCCACCATAGTTACTTAGGATCACTGGATATTTTTTGGTTGAGTCAAAATCAGAAGGATAATGAATCATGCCATGAAGTTCAGTCACTCCGTCTTTGGAAGTAAAGGTGAATACCTCCACTTTTTTCAAACCTAATTCTTCGAACTTACTCATATCGCTTTTTGCCAATTCAGCCACTACTTTTCCTTTGGCATCCAGTAAATTCGTAAATGGAGGAATGTCGTGAGTCTGTGCAACATCCACGAAATGTTTTCCGTCAGGAGAAATCGTTACAGAATGATTTAAAGACGGATCTGTCAAGCGAGTATCTTTCTTTCCATCCAATTGCACACGGTGAAGCTGCATTAACATGTGGTTTTCACCACTACGAGCCATATAGTAAAGCATTTTGGCATCCTCGTCTACCTTAACAATATTGGATACTTCGAAAGGATGGGAAGTGATCGCATTGACGAGTGTACCGTCAAAGTTGTACAGGTAATAATTATTAAAACCGGATCTTTCGGAAGCCCAGATGAAATGCTCACCATCCGCCAGGACTTCCATTTCCGGAGAATTCTCTACGAAACTTGGAAGCCATTCTTCGCGGATTACAGTTCTGCTTTTTCCTGTTTCAGGATTTGCCGCACGAAGTTCAAGAATATTCTGGCGTCTATTGGTACTGTGGAAAAGCAATTCTTCTCCATCAGGAGTCCAGGACACGTCATAAATATAAGTTCCCAAATCACCGTCACTGTATGGCTTTCCATCTCTGATATCCAGCTCAGTCACTTTTTTGGTAGCCACATCGTAGACCATCAGATCAACAGGGAGATTTGGTTCCCCTACTTTAGGATACGCTTCGATCTCAAGGGAATCATATAAACTCAGTTGATCCAAAAGCACATAATACTTTTTCACATCCTTCTCCACAAATTTGTAGAAGGCAATCTTGCTACCGTCCGGAGACCACCACATCGCCGTGTTTTGTCCCAGTTCTTCACCGTACACCCATGTAGCAATGCCATATTTCACCTGATTTTCCTCGTTACCATCAGTAGTGATCTCGACCACATTACTTCCATCAGCATTGCTTAGGTACATATTGCGATCCTTGGTATACGCTTTATACTTTCCGTCAGGAGACTCCGCTGAGTCAAACTGTCGACCGCGTGCAGGACGATTCCAAGCTCTTCGCTCAGGTGCCGGTGCATCTCCTATCTCAGTTACTTTTTTGGTCTTTAATGAATAAGACTGAAGTTTTCCGTCTTCCTCATATTCAAAGGATTTGCCGTCCTCAGCCCATTTTACGTTGAGGCTTCCTGGTTTTACTGCTGATCGAAGTTGAGGAGCTATAGTCTGATATTGCTCATAGCCAGGCATGCTTTTTAGCTTGTCCTGAGCCTGCGAAACAGAAATGGTTGTAGCCAAAGCTGCCGCCATCGTGAGGAGGAGCTTATTATTCATATACTATTTGGGTTAGATTTATTCGAGTTGCGATGATACTATTTTTAGCTGTAAAAAGCAGGGAAAAATACATGTAAGGCAATTAAACCCTCATTCAATAAGGTATATTTTCACCTTCTCCCGGAAAAATAGAATTATTGATGAAATCCACATCATCAAGAAATCACCTATAAAAATGCATCACATCTACCCTATTCCTAATTCTTAACTACTTTTTTTTGTATCACCCGGAAGTCCAGGATTTTCTTCAAGTTCTTTTATAGTCCAATATTCACTTCTGTCTTTGTAGGCTTCTCTTACATTCCCTACTACCCCTCTCCAGACTGTTCCAGAACTATTCAGCTCTGCCCGGATGTAGCTTAGGATATCTGAAATTTCCTCATTGTTATATTGGGCGACAGGTGCCATAGGCCCATTATATGTCTTTCCATCTACCGGACCTGTCAATCCATGCAATAAAATTTTGGTAGTCGTGATTACGTCTCCCTGCACTCGGGGAGAACCAACAAGTGACGGAGCTAACTGATCTTTTCCCTTTCCGTCTGCGCCATGGCAAGCAGAGCAAAAATCCTGGAATATCTTATACCCATTTGTAATCTGTATTGCACCTTCTCCTTTGAGTTTATGCTTTTCTTTTAAAGCTTCTAATTCATCAAAGGAAGGATTAAGGTTTTCTGCTGTTGTCAGTCGTAGAACTTCATTCTCAGCGTGATTATCGCTTATATACCTCACCATTTCCTGTGTGACGTCGTTGTCTTGTCTAGCACTCAAGACTAACTGCTGTAGCACTTCTGGATGTTCGTCAGTCTTTAATTCATCAAGAGCTTTTAAAATATCGGGATCTCCAGATTCCAAATAAGGTTCAGAAATCCGGATAGCAGCAACTCTTACTCTGTAATCCTCATCTTTCATAGCTTCCAGAAGGATCTCTTTATCTGCTGCATGCATGCCATCCAATGTCCAAAGTGCATGTAGCCTCTCTATGCCATAATTCAGCTTTGGATTGAAAAGCTTTCTTAAAAAATTTTCATTCCCCAATACAATATCTTTCAGAGTCTGTACTACGTATTGGTCATTTTTGATGACGAGCAATTTCTGCGCATTCATTCTCCACCAGCCATTCGGATGCCCTAGGTAATTAATAAGTTCCTTTGATGACTTTTCTAATAATCTAGGTTTTTCCCCGAGAGACATTTCTTCCTGATAAACCCGGTAGATTCTTCCTCTTTGGTAAAACTTATCATAGCCCCGCTCATCAACTATTCCTCTCAGATAACTTCCCTTGCCTACCCAAGTTCCTTCCTGGATTATCCCCCGGTACATATCTGCAATGTAAAGACTCCCATCAGGTCCGGTTGCAGTGAAAACGGGACGGAATAATGGATCGGTAGATGCCAAAAATTCAGTTTGTTCGTATTTATTTTCCAAGACTATTTTTCCGTCCACATGATTGACTTTTGCTCGTCTGATCAATCTTCCTACTGGTTCAGGAATAAATAAATCCCCATAGGCGCCTGGCATTTTATCTCCCAGATATACTTCCTGTCCAGAAACTCCAGTAAAGCGATTTAATGTATTGTCCTCAGGCCTCATTCTCTTCGATCCTCCTTGGGCATCAGGGTTGCCTACTATTGGCCATGGTTCCATAAAGCTCTCCTCGTATTTCCCTTTCAATTCCATTGGCCCATATTTTGGATGCTGTTGAAATCCCAGCGCCGGAACTTCAGCTCCTGCTCTGGAGAAAAACAGGCGCCCTACTTCGTCCTGTGTAAGCCCATACTGTCCGGGAAGAGGTGAAGAAAGTGTGTCTCTTATGATTTTGTCCCCTTCGAATTTATACCTAAAAGGCTTATTCGAAACATACATCCAGTTATCAATGCTCCAAAGTAAATTCGCATCCTGGTGCTCTAAATTTCTGTTGTCTCGAACAGTGTCCTCAAGCAAGAGTATTTTTTCATCAGCAACTCCATCTCCATTGGTATCTCTATAGCTATAAAGATTTCGGTTGTATGTCTCTCCTATAATGACGCGATCATCCAAAGGCAGAATAATCCTTGGAAGAACCAGACTATCCAAAAAAACTGAACTTTTATCCATCACACCATCTCCGTCGGTGTCATCCAGCAGCATTACCTTACTCCATGGCTCATTTTCATCCGTCGCATCAGCATCCTGCATGTAGGTATTCATTTGAGCCACATACATTCTCCCGTTGCCATCCCAAGCGAATGCAATGGGTTCAGCAATCATAGGTTCACTAGCTACTAGTTCTACTTTATATCCTTTAGGAACATGAATCCTGTCCCTCGAATCTTCGGGAGATAGAACTTTGAGTTCTGGATTGGCATCTATTTCGGGCTTCTCATAAATCTCATCCAAATAGACTTTATCGGAATTTTGGCAGGCATAAAAAATTAAAGAAAGCCCGAGCAGGTAGAGCAGTTTTTTCATCAGGATATTTTGGGTTTCAGGTATGGGTAATTAACCTATATCGTAAAACTTAGATTAATCACCTTCCAATATAAGATACTTTCAAACGTATTAAAAAGTCTTCTTAGGTCACATTCCTTGAAATGGAAGGATTTTTTTTTAGTGGTAAAAAATAAATATTTACTGACTTTTCCGCTTAGCCATAATTGAATTTCCCTCCTCACTAAATCTGCATATATTGGTTTGACAAATTTAAAAACCCGCAATAATCTAATTTATGGAATATAGAAAGTTAGGAAACACTGGATTGGACTTATCAATCCTTGGATTTGGAGCGTCACCTATGGGTGATGTTTTCAACGTTTCTGACGAAAAAGACGGATATCGTGCTGTCCACTATGCAATTGATCATGGTGTGAATTTTTTCGATGTTTCTCCCTTTTATGGCGTTACTCTAGCGGAAAAGCGACTGGGAAACGCACTCGAAGGAAAGCGCGATCAAGTTATTTTGGCTACAAAATGTGGGCGCTACGATTTACAGGAATTTGATTTTTCTGAAAAGCGCATCTTGAAAAGTGTGGACGAATCACTCTCCAGGTTAAAAACAGATTACGTCGATCTACTGCAATTACATGACATAGAGTTTGTAGACAAAGAGCAAATTCTAAATGAAGCCTGGCCGACTTTGATCAAACTCAAAGAATCCGGCAAAGCCCGATTTATAGGAATTACAGGTTTACCAGTTAACTATCTCGCAGAAATTACTAGAATTATAGCTGTAGATACAGTCTTGTCATGGGCACATTACAATTTGCTGGAAGATGAAATCAACCGCGAATTAGTACCACTTTCTAAAGAAAAAGGCTTTGGCTTGATGAATGCTGCTCCGCTAATGCAAAGAATACTTTCAGATGCACCGCTGCCTGAATGGCATAGATCTCCGCAAGCAATGAAGGATATGCAATCGCAGTTACTTTCTCTATGTGCTCAATATGGAGTGAAGCTCAGTGATGTGGCCATTCGTTATGCATTAGATCATCCCGATATTACTACCACAATTGTTGGGATGTGTGATCTGGACACCATCACCCAAAACGTAAGTGTACTTGATTTCCGAATTCCTGATGGGCTTTTAGAAGAAATCGAAACACTCGTCGCTCCTGTCAAAAACCAAATGTGGTACGAAGGAAAGACGGAGAATAATATTTAAGAAAAAAGACGGAGGACGGAAGACGGAAGTGGCGCTTATTCTCATTTTGCTACAAATAGAAGCATAAGCGACATAGAATCTGGTAAACTCTAGTGATGTGCTACTTCGGTCATCCGTCATCGGTCTTCCAGCCAGATAAGCAACGAAATAATCTTAATGGCATATTGAAAACTAACAAGCATCAATTAAACCTAAACCTCATGAAAGCATTAGTACTTACAGATATCGGAAAAACAGAACTACGGGAAGTAGCAAAACCCACCCCAAAGGCTGGACAAGTTCTCCTAAAAGTTGGAATGGTTGGCTTTTGCGGAGGAGATTTGAATTCTTACCGAGGCCTTTTTCCGCTACAGGAATATCCAAATGTTTTAGGCCATGAGGTTGGTGGAACCATCGAAGAACTGGGCGATGATGTGACTGAAAGCATAAAAGTCGGAATGAAAGTGACGGTTTATCCTTACTTGAATTGCGGAAAATGTATCGCTTGCCGCAAGGGTGCTAGAAATGCCTGCAAGGAAAATAAAACCATGGGCGTCCGCCGTCCAGGTGCCATGTGTAGATACATTGCTTTGCCTTGGCAAGATGTATTTCCTTCGGAAAAATTGTCCTTACGTGAGCTAGCTTTGGCTGAGCCATTAACTGTTGGCTTTCACTCCGTAAATCGTGCAAAGGTTACAGCTCAGGATCGCGTGGCAGTTATCGGATGCGGAATAGTAGGTTTAGGAGCTGTGGCATCTGCTGTCAATAAAGGCGCGGAAGTAATCGCAATTGATCTGGACGACGCCAAGCTAGCGATAGCAAAGAAAATCGGTGTAAAACATACCATCAATCCAAAGAAAGTAGACCTACATCAAACGCTCCAGGATATGACAACTAATGATGGTCCTGACGTGATCATCGAAGCGGTGGGAAGTCCCATTACCTACCGACAGGCTGTAGAAGAAGTTGCTTTTACTGGCAGAGTTGTCTGCATTGGCTATGCAAAAGCACCCGTGGAATTCAATACTTCCCTATTCGTTCAAAAAGAAATAGAAATTTTTGGTTCGAGAAACTGTACCACCGAATTCCCTGAAGTTATCAGCTATTTGGAACAAGGAAAATTCCCAGTGGATGAAGTAATCAGCAAAGTGGTGACCATCGACGAGTCTGAAAAAGCACTTGCAGATTGGGCGTTAGACCAGCAAGGGATAATTAAAATAATGATTGATTTTGACAAATAATAAAATGATAAAATCCTGCGTAACGATTGCCTTAGTACCACAAATCAAAACTGGACCTTGGATATTTTGGGAGGATCTCGAAGCTGGAATGGAAAAAGCGTCCAAACTTGGATTCGATGCAATTGAACTTTTCACTGCTTCTGCTGATGCAATTGAGAACCCAAAACTTCAAGAGTTACTGAAAAAACACAACCTTGAACTTGCTGCTGTTGGGACTGGTGCCGGAAAGGTAATTCATGGCTTAACTCTGACTGACCCGAATTCAGAAATTAGAGAAAAAGCCGTTTCCTTCATCTCAGATATGATTGACTTCGGAGCAGCTTTCGGAGCTCCAGCAATTATTGGCTCAATGCAGGGAAATATACTTCCTGGAAATGACCGGGAAGAAACCATGTCCTGGTTGGCTGAAGGTTTGAATCAATTGGGAAAGCATGCCGAATCAAGAGGAGTTACACTGATCTACGAACCATTAAACCGCTACGAAACCAACTTGCTTAACACAATTGAAGCTGGTTCTAAATTCCTGGACAGTTTGGAAACCAAATCTGTAAAACTTCTGGCTGATTTATTTCACATGAATATTGAAGAAGGAAACTTGGAAGAAAGCATCCTGAATTGGGGCAAATACATTGGACATGTTCACTTTGCAGATAGCAATAGAAGACCTATGGGTTTTGGTCACACATCTATGAAGGAAATAGCCGAGGCACTGCAAACAGTTAAATACAGTGGCTATGCTTCGGCAGAAGCTTTCCCCTACCCTAATCCTGATGCTGCTGCAGAGCAGACGATAGAGGAGTTCAGTAAATGGTTTGGATGATTTGAGATTTTGGAACCTCCATCCTACAAATTAAAAAATAGAATGAACTATAAATCAGCCTTTTTCACTATAACGAGGAGTTTGATTCCAAATAATTCAAGATGACCTTAACAAAGCCTTGATTTCAGTTTCAATCTCTAATCTCCTTTCTCAAATCTCTTAATTCGAGATTTTTGAACCTTATGTCTTATATCTAAAGTCTTGATACTATAAAGAAATGAAACGTTTCGCACTTACACTTGACCTCATCGATAATGAGGAATCCATCAAAGAATACGAGCAGCATCATGCTCCCGGCGCAGCTTGGCCAGAAGTGACCCAGCACGACATAGATGCTGGAATCCTCAATATTGAGATTTTCCGTACGGGAAACCGCATGTTTATGCTGCTGGAAACAGTGGATGAATTTGACTTTGAAGAAAAAGCCAAGTTTGATGCTACCAACCCTAAAATCGCTGAATGGGAGGCTTTCATGTGGAAATATCAGCAGCCTATTCCATGGGCGAAACCCGGAGAAAAGTGGGTGCTGATGAATAGAATATTCAAATCTGGCGCGTAATTAACAATTATTGATTAGCTGATTTCTCATTTTGTAGCCATTTTGCTGATTCACAAACTTTTATCCATATGAAAAAGCACTCTTTTTTATTCTCCTTGGTTTTGCTTAGTTCAACTTTGCTCTTTGGCCAAAACACGATGAATCCTCCAAAAGGATATGATCATGATACAGGAATAATGGTTTCTATGCTAGAAAACCTCAGAGCCAGAATTATTAATAGTACTCAGGAACTCAATCAAGAACAGACCGATTTCCTCTTAGATGATAAAGCCAACCGAATCGGAGCAATGATTATGCACTTAGCCGCTACCGAAGTTTACTATCAAGCTTACACATTTGAAGGACGAGGTTTTAATGAGGAGGAAAAAGAGAAATGGGAAACTGCTCTGAACCTAGGCAATAAGGCACGTGCAGAATTTGTTGGAAAACCAATTCAATACTACTTGGACGTATGGGCACAGGTTCGCCAAAAAACCTTGGAAACTCTTAAAGAGAAAGACGATAAATGGTTTGGGAAGCTTGCAAAAGGAGGACAGACAGATAATCATTGGGCTTGGTTTCATGTGATGGAACATCAGGCTAATCACATGGGCCAAATTAATATGCTCAGAAGTAGATTGCCTGAATAAGGTCTCCTTACTTCACCATTATCTCAAATGTCTTTTCAAAGGCCAAACCGTCTTTTGTCAATCCCTCAACTCTCAGATTCATTCGCTTGAGATTTTGAGGGATTTTCACTTTAAAGGAATAAATGCCCTTGTCTGTTTCGGCATTTGCATTCCAATACAGCGTAGGTCTGATTTCCAGTGCTTGATCACTTTCATAGCTATCAGGAAAAGGTATCTCGGGTGAAAAGCCACGGATTTTAAACTGTTGAAATTCGGAAGAGTTAAAAGCAGTTTTTTCAGAAGATTCAAGCCTGTTTCCTTTTTTGGTGGTGATCATAATCACTCCTCCAAATCCCGCCATTCCAAATGAAGTTGCATTAAAAGTGTAAACCTTTATTGACTCCAATTCTGGTAGTATAAAGGAGCTAATCATTCTATCAAACTGCTCATTATCCAAGAAAGGATACTGAGCTCCATCAATTATCAACAAGGGATTTGATGCCTTTATTCCAAAATTATAATTACCGATACTTTTGCCACCTCTTTTAAGACCTAAATAACCTGCTAAAGCTTCGGGGGAGATTGTTGACAGTTTATCCCCACTAAGCTCGCGATCGGGTGGTCCATACCCATAGTTCTGTTCTTCCTTCGTTTCCATTTTCGCATCCTCCCTCACAAACTCCTCCAATAGCACAAAATCCCCGATAACATCAAAACTACCTGCATCCCTACTCCTCAAATAAGTCTCGTATCTAAGTTTTGGAAAAGATCCCTTAAAAAGCGGTTTGCTCTTTTCATTTAAAGTTACAGATCCATAGTGTTTTTGCTTTAAATCAAGCGCCGCAATAGAGATAGTCGCAGTATCTGTGAAATACAGTCCTGTAGCACGGAAATATCCTGAGGAATCAGTGTTCACTATACCATAATCAGCCAGATCGTCCCTTACTATCGTGATTGGATTGACGAATGGATCACGCTTCTTTTCTCTGGTGAATTTGCCTGCTACGGTAATCCCATACTCGATTTGGTGATTGCCAATTTCAAAGTTTTCGCGAACCTGCATTTCATCCAGCCATTCCATTTCATTGATGATTGTGCTAGAATTTGCTACCGTCGATACCAAGTCAGCATCTGTCAGAGACGCAACAAACTGAACATCAATGAACTCTTCCGTTTCATCTACAAAGGACAATTCAATTTCCATTTCCTTGGAAGAATCCCCATAGTAAGTAGAGTCAGATAAATTTATCGTTAGATCTTCAAAAAGGTCCGGATTATTGATTGGGACAGCAGAGATGTTTTCTTGCTTTTTCAAAATGGGAAAGGGACGCAGATAAATATCCTTATTAGGATAATTACGCATCCATTCCGTATAACCTCTCAAAAAATAATCTCCCGATTCGAGCTCATTCGGGACAACAAAAGCACCTGATATCTTCCCCTCATCGATAAGAAAGGCATCTGATTGGATGACTTCCAAGTTTTTGTCCATGAGATCTACATAGAGCACTCTGCTTAAAGTATCCGACATTATGGAATTCTGATAGAGCATCTTCCCACTTAACCAGACAGTTTCTCCAGGATAATAATATGGCTTGTTGGTGTTGAAATAAGGCTTCTCTCTAAGATTATTCCAGCGATTGAATTTACTCTCGGTATAATCAACTTCAGCCAGATATTTTTCAAAATTCTCGGAAGGCACAAAATCATGAGGCAAGAATCTACCCATTCTCTGTCTGCCCATATATCCGGACAATACAACTTGGGAAGGCACAACAGGAATACCATTTCGATCAATATCGAAATACCCTAAGGGCGCTGAAATCCAGCTGATAGGATAATAAATATCTGAATAATAGTCATTTCTCCATACTTTCCCCCTGTAATGTATTTCTGCATCAAAAGGCCATATAACCCTATAATTACCATTTGGCAAAGGTATTCTCTGAATAGAATCTGCATTAACATGCTTTATGGATTGGTCCAACTCCAAATTATAAACATTCGTACGAGGTCGAATTAAATTGGTAGGCAGCATCTGGAAAATCTCAAAATCTTCGTGCGAAACTCTGTTTAACAGAATTGATTTCAATAAATGTCTAACAGAGCCTACGTATGTGGTCTCCTTATTGGCATCTATTGTGGCTATTTCGGCTGAATCTATCAGAACTTGTGGCTTGAAAAACACAAAACCAACATAACTAGACCGGTTTTTATAAAAACGGTAGTCTTTCAGATAGTAAGTGACATCATAGCCTAAAGCGTCATTCACCAGTTGCAAAGGTTCCTGAGTAGTCGCATGGACATAGTTTGGGCCCTTTTCGTCCTTTACTGTTTCGAAATCCAAAACCCAAGGATTCTTAATGTCGAGCTTAGAAACAAATGGATCATCGGGCAAAGCCAAAAAAACTTCTTTAAAGCGACGAAGATCACGCTCCCATTTCTTATCTCTCCTGCTTTTCAATTGCACTTCGGTAAGAACAGATTCCAGCGGATCCAATTCGAAATGCACAGTCATAGAGCCTTTGATATTCAAGGTCTTGGTAGCTGTCACAAATCCAACAAAGGATGCGACAAGCTCCACGTTTCTAGGTAGATCTCCTGAGATCAGGAAGTTACCTTTTTCATTGGTAGTGCTCCCCAATGTCGTATTATTGATAAAAACATTGGCAAAAGGCATTGCCTCGCCAGTTTTTGCATTTTTTACTGTTCCTGAAATGGTCTGACAATAAACCGAAAAGCTAAAAGAGTATACAGCAAGCAAAAAGCACAGTAATCTAGCTGCGAATGAAGTCATTAGGTTAAAATTGGGTTACTTCAGTAAGTTAAAATTTTTGGACAAAAAATAAGTATCCCTAACTAAATTCTTTCATTTAGAATTATGTCCTGTTCTCCGAAGTATAAGCCCTATCAGACTATATTTTTCAGTGTAATTCTAAAAAATGTGCGCATCACTAATACCTAATTTCGCCCCTAAACCTCCATTAGTTTCCATTTGCCTTTTCTGAAAAAGAATAAGGATACCAATGAGTGGAAACTATGGCTAAATGCAATGGAAATAAATATTCCTAAATGAGCCAGGCCAAACGTAAAAGCAAGGACATAAGCCAGCGGAATCTCGATAAACCAAAGCACTCCTATGTTGATCCACGCCGGAGTCCTGGTATCTCCTGCCCCATTAAATGCCTGAGTCAACACCATGCCCACCGCAAAGAACACATAACCTAAAACAACAACCCAAAGTCCCTGAGCAGCCACGGCTTGGACTTCTGGAATATCAGTAAAAAAGCCAGCCAGTTGCTGGTTAAAAAGCAAGTACACTCCTGTCACGGATGCCATAAAAGTCACGGTATATCTAGTCGTCAGCCACACAGCCTTCTCTGCACGATCGGGTTGCCTGGCTCCCAAGTTTTGGCCCACTAAAGTAGATGCAGCACCGGATAAACCCCAAGCAGGCAATAACGTGAAAATCAATACTCTAAAAGCTATGGTAAATCCAGCCAATGAGGCTGAACCAAACTCGGCATTCATGCGGGTTAGCGCAATCCAAGAAACAGAATCTATCAAAAACTGACCCATTCCACCCGCTGCTATTTCCATGATTTTCTTGATGATTTCCCAAGAGATAACGATGTTTTCTTTAAGGATTTTCAGCTTATGCTTTCCATTGAAAAGATGGTATAGCTGATATACCACGCCTACACCTCTGCCAAAAGTAGTGGCTATCGCAGCGCCTTCCAGTCCAAGTCCCTCTATATTCCCAACCCCAAAAATCAGAATTGGGTCTAAGACCATATTCAAGCCATTTGCAATCCAAAGTGATCTCATCGCATGATGTGCCTGACCAGCACCCCGGAATGCCCCATTCAAAAGAAATAAAAGCATAATCGCAGTATTTCCTGCGAAAATTATCCGGGTATAATTTACTCCTGTTTCGATCACCTTTGCCTCAGCTCCCATCAGTCCCAAAACATCAGGGGCGAAAACCCAGCCTAGGATTCCCAGAATAATTGATATCACACCACCTACGATAAGCAATTGAAATGCTGCTGCTCCGGCCTCCTTGTATTCTTTCTCACCAAATCTTCTAGCGATCAAAGCGGTGGCGGCCATACTGATTCCAAATCCCATCGCATATACAAGCACCACCACAGACTCGGTAAGTCCCACGGTAGCTATGGCATGCTCGCCAAGTTTGGCTACAAAGAAGATATCAACTACAGCAAAAGCTGATTCCATCATCATCTCCAGGATCATGGGAATTGCTAAAACGAAAATGGCTGTTTTTAAAGAGAGACTTGTAAAATCCTGCTCTTTACCCTGCAGGGCATCTTTGATTAATTGCCAGGTCATTTGGTGGTTGGAAAAATTTTGAAGAGCAAAAGAAAGAAATTTTCTGAGTATCAGGTAGCAGGCAGAGTTATTAAAGAGTTACTAATCGCATATTGGACACATTTTGTCGCTTTTAGCCCAAGTTTCACTTCTTAGAATCAACTTCTCTATTCTCATAATTTGTGTATCTGCTTTTCTGCAAGCGGAGAGACCGAAGCATTATTGGTATTGGTTAACACTATCGCTAAGGCCGATTCA
>TARA_R110002012_G_C11677346_1_pt1 | contig 50470 bp, 47 predicted proteins | sample TARA_R110002012 | Tara Oceans TARA_R110002012 (sample SAMEA4396515) | marine metagenome | biome: Westerlies Biome; feature: [DCM] deep chlorophyll maximum layer (ENVO:01000326); material: water (ENVO:00002006), including particulate matter (ENVO:01000060) such as... | depth 40 m
GGATCGTTTGGTCTATTAAGTTGAGCTAATGAATTGAAACTGAAAAATGCAGCGCAAAGAATTATGAATAGTGGTCTCATGAGTTTTTATTTTTGATTGGATAGAAATTCTTTTATGAATCGATTATAATCTTCAGGATTATCATTTAAAGTTGAATGACCAGATGCTGGCACGACTTCAAATCTTGAATTGGGCACTAAACTGCTAAAATAATCAATCGTTTCAGGTCTAGCTTCATCGAACTCTCCCGTTAAAAACAATACCGGCACCTCAATTTCGGACAAGCTGGCTGTTCTATCAAAGTCTTTTAAAGTTCCTGTGCATCTAAATTCACTTGGGCCCCACATATAATTATAAATCACACTATTACCAGACACCTCAACCGTATCCATTGGATGAGATTTCTTTGATGTTCTCAATCCAAATTGACTCCAATAATAGGAATTTGCCTTATCATATGCAGGAGTATTATACTCCCCAGTTCTATTTGCTTCCTGCACTATTTTTTGTAAACTATCAGGTAATTGAGTGACTAATGTATCAGCATCCGCTTCCCAACGCGGAGTTGAAATCAAAGGACTAGTGAGAATCAAACCTTCGATCCCTTCTGGGTGATGCATATAATATTCCACCGCCAAGGCGCCACCCCATGATTGCCCTAGCAAATAAAAACCTTCTAGCTTTAAATGATCTACAACCGCCTTCACTTGATTGACAAAATGATCAACCGTCATGAGCGTGGTATCATTATGATAATCTGACCTACCACTGCCTAACTGATCAAATAGAATTACTTTTCTATCTTCATTTTGAGGACTTAGTTTATAAAAATAACGATGCGTCCCTCCTGGTCCTCCGTGTAAAGTTAAAATCGGAATACCGTCTCCATCCCCCATTACTTTATACCATAACTCACCTCCTTCTACTTGAATTTTACCTTCGTGAGCAGAAAGTTGATCCTTCGATTCTTTAGTTTGACAACTAATCAATAAGAAAAGTGACAGCGCAGCTAAATAGATTTTCATGAAATAGTGATTTAATTAAATTTCAAATTAATAAATAAATCTTGAAAGTATTTCACTTTTCAAGTTAAGACATAAAAAAACGCATGAAGCAGAGCTCCATGCGTTTTCAATTTCAATTAATTTATCTAGAATTATTTCACAATGAAATTCGCACTTACAGCTTCTTTTGCTGTGTTCGCTTTCAAGATATACATTCCTTTTTCTAAAGTAGAAACATCAATGCTAGTGACATCTTTTCCAGTATTGATTGATTTTACAAGAGCACCATTACTACTGTAAATCTTTATACCTTTTGAAGAATCAATATTTCTGATATTTACATTTAGCTGACCTTGTACCGGATTTGGATACAAGCTAAAGTTTGCAATATTATCTTCTTTACCTAATAGCTCAGAATCGAAATCAGTCATGGCGTAATTCGATGGACTATTGGTTATATTCACGGTATAGTCTTCTACTTCACCATAATTAAAGGTTTCACAAGGAGTTCCCTGAGCATTGTATTTCATTGTAACTCTCATTCTAGTATTTCCTGTCAAAGCAGTAGATGGAATATTCAATGTAGCACTCAATAAGTTACTACTACTTGAAGAACCATTAACTAATCTTTCACCAGTACTGAAAGTACCATCCTGGTTTAAGTCAATCCAAACACTCCAGTATTCAGTATAACTACTACCACTAAATCCGGCTTGAACATTCATAGAAGTAGATGTACCACGCTGAACATTTGCAACTTGGTTAGTGAAATCAGCATAACCGCCATTGTCACCACTGGTATTATCAATTGATCCTAGCACAATTCTTTGAATCCATTCATAGCTTGAATCATCTCCACTTGAGTTACAATATGTTATTACAACTGGAGCATCTGTCGTGAATAGATCAGAAGAAGAATAGTTAGAATTACTGCTTGAGCAATTACTTCTTACTTGCCATTCATATTCCGTATCTGCTGAAAGCCCACTTACACTTCTTGAATTAGAAGAAGCAGATAATGTAGACCATGTGCTAGTTCCGTTTTCTCTGATTCTAACAGTATAGTTATTGGCAGCACTTTCAGAAGACCAGCTCAATGTAGCTGTATTTTCTCCAATGCTTGATACACTTAAGCTTGAAGGGACAGTACATACTTCAGGAGTACCTGTAGTAATATTTACCGTATAATCTTCTACCTCACCATAAGAGAAAGATTCACAAGAAGTAGGTACCCCATTATATTTCATAGAAACTCTCATCGTTGTGTTTCCAGATTGGGCACTGGTAGGTACCGTAAAGCTTCCACTAACTGGTGTGTTTTGCGTTGCAGACTGCGTCCAAACTTGCTCTCCTGCATCTGTAAAATCGCCATCCTGGTTATAATCAATCCAAACACTATAGCCTTCACTGTAAACTGTTCCAGTCCATTCTGGAGTTACTGTGATTGTATTAGCATCTCCTTTACCTAAATCAGTAGACTGAGAAGTGAAATCTGCATACCCAGAACCAGCAGCTCCAGAAGAATTATCTACACTCGCAAGCTGAACTCTTCCAATATACTCATCAGAAACATTGTTTCCGTTTGAATCACAATATACTAACTGTACCTCTGTAGTTGTAAAGCTTACACTTGAAGAATAAGTAGAGTTACTTCCGTCAGAACACTTGCTTCTTACTTGTGCTTCATATTGCGTAGTAGAACTTAATCCAGATAGAGTAATAGAACTAGATGAAGTACTTTCAGTTGTCCAAGAAGAAGTTCCTGAAACTCTGTATCGCACATCATAGGTAGTACCTGTTACCGCATCCCAGCTTAAATCAACACTATTTGAACCTACGTTCGAAGGTGATAAGCTAGTTGGAGTAGTGGCATCACAAACAACTGGCGTCCCAGAAAGACCAGTTACTACTAATGAGAAATCTTGACTTCCACTTGCCAAAGATCCTTTGTGAGTTACTGTAATTGTATAAGAACCACTTGCATTATTGATATCAACTCTCTCGTATGGATCAACATTATTATCTCCTTTTGAATTGCTATTCACACCAGTTAATCTGTAAGGTGAATATGTAGTAGAATTTTTAGTAACTCTAATATCTAAATCATTCACTAATACTGGAGTGCTAAGGTTTGTAGTTCCTGTATTTGCAGTACCGCCTTGGTCAGTCCAAGAAATTGAAGCCAATAAAGGACTCGTTCCATCAGATTCAACCGTAACAGAATATGATTGACCATTATTCAAGGTTAATTCTTCTACTTTCGATATATCACCAGCACCGGTCATAGTTTCAGCTGCTCTTTTGGCATTCATTAGACCCCATCCCCAAACAGCATCCGGACCTGTGATTCCTGCATCATCAGCAGTATGTAAAACAACACCTTTAATTGTGGCTGCTCTCGCATAATTTCCAAATACATTGTTTGCATGTTCTTGCAAAACTAAAATTGAACCTGCAACATTAGGAGATGCCATTGATGTTCCTGTAATAGAGTTGTAAGCGGTATTACTGCTTTCATAAGTCGAGTAAACACCAGTTCCATTACCCGTAATATCAGGCTTGATTCTATAATCATCAGTTGGTCCTTCACTTGAAGAACTATTGATACTAACTCCAATTAAATTACCATTACTGTCGATGTTGGCATCTTGTGCATTGGCAACAACCAAGTTATTTTTCGAAGTAGCATGTCCAGATAATTTGTCAAATGAGCTATTGCCACCTAATGGACTACCGTTTGAAGAGTTATCGTTTCCATCATTACCGCCTGCAACTACCATCATATAATAAGGAGAATTGTACATCAGATTGTCCCAATCTCTAGACTCAGCTATGTATGCACCAAAATACCAATCGGGTAATTGACTGGCTCTATATCCGTACGAGTGGTTGGAGACAAGCATTCCGTTAGAAGCTGCATTTGTAGCTTCCGAAAGATCACTATTCCAATCATAACCTATTGCATTTGCTTGTGGCGCCATTCCTTTTGCATTTGCTTGAACGCCAGATGCGATAATAGTACCTGTTACGTGCGCAGCATGAAAGTTCAATGTGCTAGATCCGTCACCTACTGAGAAACGATTAGAACCGCCAGGCCCATCGTATTCTTGGTGAGAAGCACGTGCTAAACCACCATCCCAAACGTGAGCAGTCATATTATCTCCATTTAGGTTTAAACCTAATCCGCCTCCTGAATTCAGGAAATTTGTTCTAGTGGATCGGGCTGCATCAGTATTATAAGTAATATAATAAATCGGCTCTCCTGTTGCAGTTACTTTTTGTAGTTCTGCATATCGACCATCGTCAAGATACATCTTTACTTCCCAGCCTTTTTGTTCAGCCATCGCGATAGCTTCTTCTTTTTCTTTTTGGGCTTTGGCTGAAAAATTTTGTTCGAGCTCCGTCAATACTTGTTTATTATATTGATTCGTGATTTTTGCTCTTTGTTGACTTGTCTGACCCATAGCAGTGCTCCCAATAAGGAAACATGCCAAAGCTATGAGGTTTAGTTTTGTAAAAATTGAATTCATTGTATTTAGGTTTAGTGAAAAATATGTCGAGTATTGGTTCGACTTTAAAAAAAATTATAATTATTCTAACACTTACTGTTCAACCAGCCATGTCATCTAAAGTGATAATCTTCTAAAAACATAATTTTAGGGTTAGACATACCATTTGAAATACATGTAAGTACATTGAATTTAAATGATATTTTTTGAGAAAGGTAAAGGACGTTTTTAAATAGCTCTTCAATATTATCCTTAAACATCTTAAAGTAGGTTTTGGTCAATTATGCGGTTAATTATCTTCATTTAACCACAATTATAAGAATTTTATTCTGAAAAAATAAATATAAAACAAATAAATATTTTGAAATGGAAACTGAAAACCCATGCACTTTTTATAAAATAAAGCTTAAAATCAACCTAAATGGAAATTCTACTAGATGTAATAAATTTATTTTATTTAAATATTTAATCAAGTTATTTTAACGGAAAAGTTATATTATAAGACAGAAAACTCAAGTAAACTAAACCATTATAAATTTGCACATTTCTAATATATTGTACTTCACACCTATTTAAACTGGCTATCCACGGTTACATATGATATAAAATGATTATTTTCCATTGTTCAAATAAATCTTACGCAACCTATGAAATTTCTCCTCCTATTAATTTTCAGCATATTCTTAATCTCTAATGAGGCTTTTAGCCAATATTATCCTGACCGAGAATGGGAAAGAAAATCTGCTAGTTCAATGAACATGAGCCAGCAATTACTAGATAGCGCTGTCAACATAGCAAGTCAAAATGAAAATTCTGTAGATAGGGATTTGCGAATTGCCATAATTGAAGCTTTTTCCAGAGAGCCTTATTTTGAAATCCTGGGCAAAACCAAAGAACGAGCTGGAACTGCCGGTTTAATTGTAAAAGAAGGGTATATTGTTGGGGAATGGGGAGACATAAACCGTGTTGATATGACATTTAGCGTTGCAAAGAGTTATTTATCTACTGTAGCTGGTTTGGCTTTGGATAAAAAACTGATTGACAATATTGAAGATAAAGTACATGAGTATGTATGGGATGGAACTTTCCAAGGGGACCACAATCAAAAAATCTCTTGGGACCACTTGCTGACTCAATCTTCTGATTGGTCAGGGCAACAATTTGGGCTTTATGACTGGGCAGACCGACCTCCTAAGACTGGTAATATCGATGACTGGAGAGCAAGAACTTTACATGAGCCTGGTACTCATTACAAATACAATGACGTTAGAGTAAATGTACTCGCATATGCACTCTTACAAGTCTGGAGAGAACCGCTCCCACACATTTTGAAAGAGCATATAATGGACCCCATTGGAGCCTCTTCAAGCTGGAGATGGTTAGGTTATCCTAATTCTTTTGTAAATGTTGATGGATTAAAAGTTCAGTCTGTTAGTGGTGGTGGACATTTCGGTGGCGGTATATTCATTAACACTTTAGATCATGCTCGCTTCGGATTACTTTTCATGAGAAATGGAAAATGGAATGACAAGCAGTTAATTTCGGAAAGCTGGGTCAAAAGCGTCCAAATATCATCACAGGCCAAGAATGATTATGGCTATCTCTGGTGGAACAACAGCCAAGAAAGTTGGGAAGGCGTATCCAAAGATGTATACTACGCTGCTGGTTTTGGAGGAAACTATATCATAATTGATGAAGAAAATGAATTGGTAATTATCACTCGTTGGATTGATAATTCCAAAATAGGTGATGTGGTTAGACTAGTTCAAAACTCAGTCAAATGAAAAATATTCCAATCATAGCGTTGATGGTCTTGATGCTATCCAGTGTTTTCAGTGCAGTGGCTCAATCAGAATATCAGAATGGCTACATCGTGACTAATCAAAACGATACCATTTATGGCCAACTTCAGGATAGAAGTCCTGAGCCTTTTGGTAAAATATACAACAAAGTGAAAATGAAAGGCTATTGGATATTCAATAAAAAATATGGGCCTAAAGATATCGTTTTTTACCAAATTGGTGATCTATCTTATGAATCGATATGGTATGATAGCTACACTGAATTATTTACTGTATTCCATAGAAGCGTTCCTGGTCAAGGAAAGAAAGTCTTTATGCGATTGTCTGTAAATGGTCAAGTAAAATTATATTGGGATGAATATAGAGATCCAGACAGCGGATATGAATTGGAAATCCCGTTCCTTCGAAAAGCAAATTCCACTGAAATGGTTAGAGTGACACAGGGAATCTTTGGATTTAAGAAAAAGCATTTGGCCAATCTTTTTTCGGACTGCTCTGAACTTGTAGAGAAAATGAATGATGGCTATTTTGAAATACCTGAGGAGATGGCAGATTTTTATAATCAAGAATGTTATTGACTTTCAATAAAGTAGGTTGTTTTAAGCTATATTTTCAAATCAGAGAATTTCTTTTTTCCCTTTACAAAAAATTGATTAATTATTGATTTCTGTAAAATCTCAGGATGTAACTGTCCACATGAGGTATTAGCTTGGAAGTCATTTTTCATTTTGCGAAAATCCTGATGGGCTTTTAAAATTGCATTTGCATTTGCTCTTTGTCCTTTAGCCACAAATTGAATAGCTGCCAATACATCCAAACGCTTTCTACGCTTTCTAATAGCATGGAATTCTTCCTTACTGAGATTCTTATATAACAATAGCCAATTATTTCTAAAATTTAAATAGGTCTTGAAAGGACTCTCCGCTTGTAAGGTTCCTCCTCCCACATGGTAAACAGTACTTTCTCCACAATAATATATTTCATAACCAAGATTTTTGGCTCGCCAACAAAAATCAATTTCCTCCATATGAGCAAAGAATTTGTCATCAAGGCCTCCTACTTCATGAAAGGTCTGAGCTTTCACAAACAAACATGCCCCAGTAGCCCAAAATACAGGGATAGTGTCATCATATTGACCTTGATCTTTTTCCTGATGTGAAAAAATCCTTCCTCTGCAAAATGGATATCCTAAAAAATCAATAAATCCTCCTGCCGCACCGGCATATTCAAAATATTCTTTCTGATGATATGACTTAATTTTAGGCTGACATGCTACTATATTTTCATTTTGCTTCATCAAACTTATGACTGGATCAATCCAATTGGGCGTAGTTTCCACATCAGAATTTAGTAATATATAGAAATCAGATTTGATTTCTTTTAAGGCATAATTATAACCTCCAGCGTAGCCTAAGTTTTCTGAAATCTTAATTAATCTTATATCAGGATGACTTTCTTGCAGGAAATTAATTGAGTCATCTGTTGAAGCATTGTCTGCAACAATTACTTCATAGGGATGGGAATTTTGTATAACAATCGGCAGGAATTTTTCTAGATAATCCCTGCCGTTAAAATTTAATATAACAACTGCTACGCTATCAGGCATTGAACATATTACCTAAATCCATTCCCGGTATGTTTGGGAGCGCACCATCTGTAGCTTTACGCATTTCTTCTTTTGCCAACACATCCACCTCTTCCATGGCTTTATTGACTGCAGCCACAGTTAAGTCCTGGATCATTTCCTTATCATTATCATTCACCAAAGAATCATCTATTTCAATACTTACTAACTGCTTTTTTCCGTTTACCTTGGCTTTAACCATCCCAGCACCGGCTTCTCCTTCTGCTGTGATGTGGACTAAATTTTCCTGAGCTTGCTTTACCTTGCCCTGTACTTCCTTAATTTGTCCCATCATTTTCATCATGTCAAACATATCTATCTTATTAAATTAAAAACACCACTTTTATAATACTCTTCTCCATATTCATCTTTTACACGCACAGTATAGGTGTAAGTTCCCTCAGGAGCAGGGCGTGTAGGCAGAAATCCATCCCAGCCGCTTCCTAATGTGTTACTTCGGAAAATCAAAGTCCCCCATCTATTGTAAATACTAAACTCTACTTCATCAATAAACTTACCCACCACAGTTATTTCCTCATTTAAGGCATCTCCATTAGGAGAGAAAGCCGAAGGGACAAAAAAACTTGACGGGATTTTATATCTCAGTAAATTAGAATACGCTATTAGCCCACTTTCCGAATGCGCTTCTACTTGGTAAAAAGCCAATTGATCAACACTTTGTGCTACGCTCTCACTGTAGAGGGTATCATTTCCAATACTATTTTCTTCAAGTAAGTTCATATTCTCATCATATTTCACTATAACATATTCGCTTAGACGTGAACTAAATCCAGTAAATGAATTCCAAGTAAAGTTAACGTCAGATGCATCTTGATTAAAGTTCAATAGAATGTTTTGGGCTGTGGTAACTACTGGAGAAATGCCCCCACAACTATTTACATACGCCACTGAATAATAAAATTGCCTTTCTTCGAACCCAAACTCTTCATCTAAATATGAATTTCCGCTTGCCGAATCAATCCTAAAGAATTGATCATTAAGATTAAGCTTCTTATACACAATGAATCTATCAGGATCTAGGCCTTGCGGCACTTGCCAGCTTAATTCGAGTTCTGTATTTGATATTACATTGGTAGCAATTTGTTCAATCGGGACTGTTATGTTTCGTTTAATAGCTGCCACTTCTTTGGGCAGAGACCTTTGCTCCAAACCGTTTGCATCGGTTGCTATAATCTGATATTCGTAAATTTGGCCACATAACACACTCTCATCTATGAAAGGTGAATTTCCAGTATACACTACTTCTCCATTTTTTAGCACCTTCGAATTTTCAAAGCTATTGGCATTCCATTCCACAATATTTCCTTGCAAATCAGCAATAGCAGAAAGTTGGATAGTACAAACTTCATTGGAAATCAACTGCTGTCCATCGCATTGGCTTGTAGCTACAATTCTGGCACAATAAAAATTTGCATTTAAATTTATACTCTGAAAAGTATAACTCCCAGTCTGTTGACCAGAAAAAGTAGTGACATTCTGGTAATTTCCACTTTCATTTTGCTTTAGTTGTAGCTGGTAACTTTGATTTTCGTTTAACGAAAAATTGATTTCAAAACTGTTTTCTGATAAGATTTCAATACTGTTAATGTTGGCTTCGCTTTCGTTTTGATCAATTGGAACAAATGTCTTAGTAAAAATATTATTATTACAGTTATTATTTCCGCTACTATTGAAGGAGCCCGTCACTGACATGCTATATTCTTGAGTAGGATCTGAATACTGATAAGTGAATGGAAATGCGGTAATGAATAACTCCTGAGGAGAAGATCCATCTCCAAAATCTACATTATAAAAATCAAAGCTTTCCTGCTGCTGATCTAGATCTAAAATCAGATCATCATTACAACTGGTTAATGATACAAAAGGAGTATTGGGTTCTATGATTTCTATGGTTATGCTGTCATAAACTTGAGTATTTGATAATTGCCTTAGAAATAATATACTATAAGTACCTGCATCCTGATAGGTAAAGCGGAAATCCTCTGCAGTTTGAGCCGGATTTCCGAAGCACTCGTTGTTTGAACCTATATTGGATAAATCAGCATCGAAACAAATAAAAGGTGTTCCGGTCGCATTGACAGGGGTCACTTCAATTTGAGTAGATTCACAGCCCTTCAAGTAGTTTACTGTAAACAAACCGTTCTCACTACTAAAACTTCCTTGCGCCAACAATGAGATTGAATTAAAAACCAGAAAAGAAATAAATAGTAATATCCTCAAGCCAAATTATTTTTAATAAAACGAACTGCTTTTACAATATCATGATGCAAAATTCGGTCGTCCTCTATTAACGATACCTCTAGCCTAAAATTACGAATTATTTCTTCTAAATGTGAGCTTGTCTTTAACGGTCTTCTAAATTTTATTGCCTGCGATGCATTTATCAATTCAATAGCTAAAACTTGGTAGGTATTTTCCACCACTTTATAAAGCTTAGTAGCAGCATTTGCTCCCATACTCACATGATCTTCCTGACCATTTGAGGAAACTATGCTATCCACCGAGGCCGGAGTACATAACTGTTTACTTTGACTCACCAAACTTGCTGCACTATACTGTGGAATCATCAAACCAGAATTCAAACCAGGATTCATCACAAGAAAATCAGGCAGACCTCGGCTTCCTGAAATTAATTGGTATGTTCTTCTTTCGGAAATACTTCCCAGTTCAGCTAAGGCAATCGCTAAAAAGTCCAATGAAAGTGCCAACGGCTGACCATGGAAATTACCTCCTGAGATAATTTCACCTTCTTCTGGAAATATATTGGGATTATCCGTAACGCCAGCCAATTCTTTTCCTATAATTTTTCGAACATAATCAATAGCATCATAACTTGCCCCGTGTACTTGAGGAATACAGCGGAAACTGTATGGATCTTGCACATGGACTTTACTTTGATTGATGATTTCGCTACCATTGAGCAGTTCCAAAATTTTCTTGGCCACTATTTTTTGGCCATCCTGGTTCCTAATCAAGTGAATTTTGGAATCAAAGGGCTCGGGACGACCATCAAAAGCATCTAATGATAAGGCACTTATTGTATTTGCCCAATTCAAAATATCTTCAGAAGCTAAGACTGCATGAACACCAAAAGCATTCATGAACTGTGTTCCGTTTAATAAAGCTAAACCTTCCTTTGCTTTCAGATGTATGGGCTCCCACTGCATTTTTGCCATCAAAGCTTCCCCACTAATTTTTTCATTTTTGAAATGGACTTCTCCCGTACCTATAAGAGGTAATGATAAATGAGCCAAAGGAGCTAAATCTCCTGACGCACCCAAAGAACCTGATTCATAAATTACTGGAACAATATCCGCATTAAAGAACTCCACCAATCGTTGAACCGTTTCTAACTGAACTCCGCTATGACCGTAAGCCAAAGACTGGATTTTTAGCAAAAGCATGAGCTTTACAATGCGTTTATCAATCTCGGGCCCGGTGCCACAAGCATGTGACATCACCAAATTAGACTGTAATTGCTCTAAATCAGCTTTGGAGATATTTCGGCTATAAAGCGAGCCAAAGCCGGTATTTATCCCGTAAATAGGAGCTTCGGAAGACTGAATATGTTCGTCTAAAAATTTCCGACAATTAATTATTGCGTTCACGGCCTTTTCTGCCAGTTTCAGCTTTTTATTATCTGCTAAAATAATTCTTATCTCCGCTAGGGTAAGATCGTGCTCGCCAAGTACAAAAAAATCACTCATATCCTAAAAATCGTTTTAAAATGCTTTCTGCATTCATACTTTCTTGCGTCCCTTCTTTCATATTCTTGAAAGTTAAATCGCCTGTTTTCATTTCCTCGGAGCCTACCAAAATCACAAATGGAATTTGCTTATCATTCGCATACTTCATCTGCTTTTTCAACTTTATCGGCTCTGGATAAAGTTCTGCTCTTATATTGGCAGTTCTTAATCTATGCAATACTTTCAAGCAGTATTTCCAGCTTTCTTCATCAAAACTCACCATCAAGACTTCAGTGCTACTTTCCGCATTATCAGGATATAATTCTAGCTCCTCCAACACATCGTAAATCCGGTCTACACCAAAAGAAATCCCAACACCGGAAACGTCTGGTAAACCAAATGTATCCGTTAGCCCGTCATATCGTCCTCCTCCACAAATACTGCCCATCTGAACATTCTTTGGCTTCACTTCAAAGATAGCTCCTGTATAATATGAAAGTCCACGAGCCAAGGTAACATCCAATTCCAATTGAGGCACATTTGCTCCGAACGAATCAAGAATATCAAATACATCAGTCAGTTCACTAATGCCTTTCTGACCCATTTCCGATTTCTTCAAGAATCCCTTTAAGAAATTCAATTGTTCTTTATTATCTCCGCTTAAAGCAAATAATGGTGACAAAGTATCGATAGCAGATTGCTCAAAACCTCTTTCTATGAGCTCTTCTTTAACTTTCTCCTCTCCTATCTTATCTAACTTATCAATAGCCACAGCGAAATCAGTTTCTTTACCTTCTGCGCCCATTACCTCTACTATTCCTGATAAAATTTTGCGATTATTGATTTTGATAGCGTAATCCAAACTATTAGCCTTTTTAGCTTGCAAACTTTTGAAAACCTCCTGGATCATCAAAACTATTTCTGCTTCACACAGCATGGAGTTTGTGCCAATGGCATCCGCATCACATTGATAAAATTCTCTGTATCTTCCTCTTTGCGGACGATCAGCTCTCCAAACCGGTTGAATTTGATATCGCTTGAAGGGAAAAGTCAAATTATGTTGGTTCATTACCACAAATCGTGCGAATGGTACGGTAAGGTCGTATCGAAGACCCTTTTCCGAAATTTTAGGCTGGAGAGATTTTGAATCAAATCGGTCCTCTTCTTCAGTTTTAGAAAGGAAATCTCCTGAATTCAATATTTTAAAAAGCAATTGATCTCCTTCATCTCCGTATTTCCCTTGCAATACACTTAGATTTTCCATTGCAGGTGTTTCTATGGGTGCATAACCGTATTTTTGATAGACCTTTTTTATGGTATCTAAAATGAAATGTCTCTTAGCCATTTCAGCAGGTCCAAAATCACGGGTTCCTTTAGGGATAGAAGGTTTTTGTTTGCTCATTTTTTACTATTTATTTTTAGACAAATCTACAAAATTTTGCGAGAACTAGGTCGGCAAATTAGGAGGTTTAGCTGTTGATAAGTTAGATAAAAAGAGAGGGGCGTATACTTGGTATTTCTAGTCAGACTGATCAGAAGCAAGTTGAAGTAGCACCCATATCCTGCAAACTCTCGATTTCGTTTAATTCAATAATTCTCAAATAATCAACTACTTCAATACTCGTCTCTGGTGTCTAGTTTCTAGTTTCTAGATTCTAGCTTCTTATTTAAAACAAACTAAAAGTTCTCAACTGCTCAATAAAATGCATAATAACTCCGGGCCAGATTGCAATCGTAATTAGTACCCCATACAGTGCACCAAATAAGTGAGCATCATGGTTCACATTATCCCCTTGTCTTTTACCTTGATAATAAGAATAAATCACATAAATGGCTCCAAAAATAAAGCCCGGCAAACATAACAATCCATACAAACATAAATCTGTCATTGGGTTAAATAAAATACTACTAAAAACTACTGCAGAAACAGCACCCGATGCTCCCAGCGCATTATAATTCGGATTTTCTTTATGTTTTAAAAGGCTTGGAATATCCGAAACTACTATTGCAGATAGATAAAGCCCCACATATAGGAAAGTGCCATAATTAGTTAATTGATTAAAATAGTACTCCACCGCATCTCCAAAGAAATACAGCGTAAGCATATTAAAAATTAAATGCACATAATCAGCGTGTAAAAAGCCCGAAGTGATCATCCTGTAATATTGCTTTCTATACACAATTTGATAAGGATTGAACATCCAAGCATACATTCTGGATGGATTACTGAAGGCTGGAATGCTCACTATACAAGTGACGATAATGATAATTAAAGTAGTACTCATTACTGTTCTCTGTTAATAAGGTAATTGAAGAAATCTTTAATGACGAGCTTCTTCTCTGAAGGCACATCTAAGTCATCCAAATTTTTAAATGCCTTTTCAAAATACTGATTCATTTTAGTTTCTGTTAGCTGCTTGATGCTGAGTTTATCATAAATCGCCTTCACAGCGTTTACTTTTTCACTACTATCAAAATCCTTCGCTCTTAACCATTGATTAAGCTCGTTAGAATTTTCTCCGCTAGCTAATTCCTTTGCTTTGATTAATAGATAAGTCTTTTTATTGGCGATGATATCTCCACCTACTTGCTTTCCAAATTTCTCCTGATCAGCATAAACATCAAGCAAATCATCCATCAACTGAAATCCAATACCAGCATTAACTCCCATTTGATACAGCAATGCATGATCAGCTTCATTATCCATTGCAAGGATCCCTCCAAACTCAAGACTAAAACCCAACAGAACAGCAGTTTTCAAACGGATCATTTCTAAATACTCATCTTCATGCACTTGCTCCTGATCTTCAAAATTCATGTCAATTTGTTGCCCCTCGCAAACTTCAATTGCACATTGGTTGAATTTTTCCAGGACCTCTGTGAGTTTCTCATTCGGAACATATTGAATGAGTTGCTGATAAGCTTTAACCAGCATTACATCACCTGAAAGTATAGCAACAGGCTCGTTCCACTTTTTATGCACCGTATCTTGACCTCTTCTTAAGGGCGCCTTATCCATGATATCGTCATGCATTAAAGTGAAATTATGGAAGATCTCTACAGCTAAAGAAGCTGGTATAACTTTTTCAATTTCGTCTTGATAAAGCTGGTAGGCTAACAAACTTAAAAGCGGACGCATTCTCTTTCCTCCGAGAGCCATAATGTAACGAATGGGCTCATACAGTTCTTGAGGCTTGCTTCCAAAGTTCTCTCTTTCTATGGCAGAGTTTATAGAAACTATATAGTCTTTGATCGATGGATTCATCTAATAAATTAAATTTAAAGCCTAAAGATATAGGAATAATAAGGGATATAAAAAGTTAATTTTACGTACGGAAATAATTAAGAGTGCTTGGAATTATTATAGAAAAAATTGATAATTCCATTTGAAATATCAATCGAAACTTTTACACCTGCAATTGTTATTCAAAATTTTCAAACTTACCTTTGCAGTTCGAAAGAAAGTAAAGGTTTAGTCATTAGATAAAAGCATTGATATATCATACCTAATACACTTTTTAAGTGTCTTATGTACTTAACAAAAAACAATAAAAAGTTTATTGAAAAAATTAATTCGTATACGAACAACATCACTAGTATATGATCGTATTGAAAGGAAATAAGTATTTAAAATCAAATAATAAATTTTAACAATAATTAAATATTAGAATATGTCTTTAGTAGGAAAAAAAGCACCAGTATTTAAATCAGGAGCAGTTATTAATGGAGAAGAAATCGTAGAAGATTTTTCTTTAGAGCAGTACATCGGTCAAAAAGATGTGATGTTCTTCTTTTATCCTAAAGATTTCACTTTCGTATGCCCAACAGAGATATTGGCGTTCCAAGAGAAATTAGCTGAGTTCGAAAAAAGAGGTGTGGCGGTAATCGGTGCATCTACTGATACTGAAGAAACCCACTTAGCTTGGTTATTGACTCCACAAGAAAACGGTGGAATCGAAGGTGTTACTTATCCATTAGTTGCAGATGCTTCTAAAACTATTGCCAATAATTTTGGCGTTTTAGCTGGTGACTGGAACTATAATGAAGAAGGTGATTTAATCTTCGAAGGAACTCCTGTAGCTTATAGAGGAACTTTCTTGATTGATAAAGAAGGAATTGTTCGTCATGAAACTATCAATGACCTTCCATTAGGTAGAAATATCGATGAGATGTTAAGAGTTGTTGATGCATGGCAACATGTTGAGAAGTTTGGAGAGGTTTGTCCTGCAAACTGGGAAGAAGGAAAAGAAGCGATGGAAGAATCAAGAGAAAGCGTTTCTTCTTACTTAGCTAAAAACAAGAAATAGTTTTTGTATAATTAAAGTCAAAATCCTGCTCGGGCAACTGAGCAGGATTTTTTTTATTCTTAGCTATTGGCCTTATAGGAAAATATTTTTATAAAGGCGGTCTGACTACCGTCTGAGCTCGTCAATAATAATAAGCGCTAAAAATCAGGGATATATCATAATTGATTAACTGATATAAAAGGAAAGTTCTTTTGAACTTTCCTTTCTTTAATTCGGGCTACTATAAGAAGAAGGAATTAAACGGTTTGATAACCTTCACATCGCTGTCCAAATTTCTAAATAGCACCTTAAAGCTTATTCATCTCCTCTTTCACAAAATTCATCAATTCACTGATATTCTTTTTACTGAAATCAAATTTGATATCCGCAGCTTCGTAAACTTCAGGGATTGAACGGGTATAACCCATTTTCAGTGCTTTCATATAGGAATCTAATCCCTTTTCAGGATTCTCTTTGTAGTTTTTCCATACAGCCACGGCACCTAATTGTGCCATACCATATTCTATGTAATAAAATGGGACTTCATAGAGATGCAGTTGCTTCTGCCACATATTATCTCTGAATTTTTCCAAGCCTGACCAATCAGTGATGGAATCTGAAAAATCATCTAGAAAATCATTCCAGGCTTTAGTTCTCTGTTCCACAGTATGATCAGGATGTTCGTAAATCCAGTGTTGAAATTTATCGATAGTAGCCACCCAAGGAAGGGTCTCTATAATTCCTTCCAGATGTTCTGTTTTAGCTCTTTTTAAGTCCTCTTCATTATCGAAAAACGTATCCCAATAATCTAAGGTGATTAATTCCATACTCATGGACGCCAACTCAGCCACTTCAGAAGGTGGGTTTTTGAAATCATTTAACTCTAAACCATTCATTAAGAAAGAATGCACAGCATGCCCCCCTTCGTGTAGAAGGGTCACCATATCTCGTAATGTAGAAGTAGCGTTCATGAATATAAATGGCACACCAGTTTCTGAGAGCGGATAATTATAGCCTCCGGGTGATTTCCCTTTTCTAGAATCTAGGTCAAGATGCTTCATCTCAACCATTTTAGTAAGGCAATCTCCCAAAAAAGGATTCAATTGGTTGAATACCTTGATTGTTTTCTCTGTAAGATCATCAGCTCCTTTAAAAGGTGCCAATGCTTCTTTTCCAGATATATCAACCGCTTTATCCCATGGTCGCAATTTATCAATATCAAGCTTTTCTTTTCGTTCTCTGGCAATTTCATCTAAAAGTGGAACCACTTCAGACTTCACCGAATCATGGAAATCAAAGCAATCTTGTGGAGTGTAATCAAATCGCCCCATGGAAGCGAACATATAATCACGAAAGTTGTCAAAGCCAGCATTTATCGCCACTTCGGTTCTCAATTTCACTAGTTCATTGAACAGATCATCCAGCTTCTCTTTATCGTCTAATCTTCTTGATGAAATCTTTTGGTAGATCTCTTCTCTTAATTTCCTATCAGTTGATTGTAACTTTACTGCTGCTTGTTGAAGGGTTAATTCCTTTCCTTCATGCTCAATATCCATCGCCCCAGAAATAGCACCATATTGTTGTGAAAGGCTGGAAATTTCAGTTTCTAAGGGAATATTTTCCTCCCTGAATATTCTCACATCTTTCTCCATCTCTCTGATCATGATGTCAAAGCCTTCTTTTTCCTTAACAGCTGATAAATGGGGAGATGCCAATGCTTTCCTATTCAATTTATCGCTATAAGGAGCAATATGAGGTTGAATATTTCTTACGAAATCTTCAAAAGAAGCCGCTAACTTTTCATCGGTAGTATCGCAAGTCATTTTGATATAGCGCCAAGCCATATCTTCTGATACCACAGCTTCTAACTCGCTGAGGTCAGCAAACCATTTTTTCAGATCTGCATCCGAATCAATGTCTTGATTCAATAATTTTTCAAAATATGGTTTTAGCGTTTCCCAATCTTTTACTTTAAAATCCTTCGGTAAAAATTGTCTTTCTTTTATCTCAAATTCCATAATTTCCAATCGATTAAATAAAAAAAGAGGACATATCGCCCTCTTTCTGTTTTACTGGTTTATTCTCTTAATGTTTTATCCTATTTCAATTTTTACATCAGCTGAAGTCGGATGGCCAACACAATTCAACACAAATCCTTCCTCTTTTTCTGCATCTGACAAACCTTCATCTTCTTCCATTCGGACAGTTCCCGATAATAGCTTACCTCTACATGCTGTGCATAATCCACTTTGGCATGAGAAAGGTAAATCGATATCCATATCTAATGCAGTTTCCAAGATAGTTTTATCAGCTGGAACTGGAAATTTATATTCCTCTCCATCGAACAGAATAGTTACTTCATACTCATCACCTTGAGTTTCTTCGCTAACTGTCTTTTCCGCTTTATCGATAGTTCCTTGTACGAAGCTCTCTTTGTAAACATTGGATTTATCAATACCAAAAATGTCTAAATGTTGCTCTACATTCTTCATCATCCCTTCCGGACCACACATTAGGTATTGTGTCTGATCCTTACCCCAGTTTGGAATTCTATCTAAGATTTTTTTCAGCATCTCTTCATTCAACAACCCGGATTCACCTTGCCAATTAATTGGGGCATCATCCAGTACATGAATCACATGCATTCTACCTTCATATTCATCTTCTAACTTATCGAACTCTTGTTTGAAGATTACTGACTCTAAATTTCTATTAGCATAGATCAAAGAAATAATACTATCTGGCTCAGCATGCAGAACTGATTTTGAAATTCCCATCATAGGAGTTATTCCACTACCTCCGGCAAACATGATCAGATGTCGCTTTTTATTAGCATCCACCTCAGTCGTGAAATTACCCATTGGTTCCAATACCTGAAGTTTATCGCCAGCCTTTAAATTGCTATTTAAATGATTGGACATCTTTCCGTTTTCGACTCTTTTCACTGTTACAGCAGGATATTCATCAACTAGCGGAGAGGTGCAAAGAGAATAAGCTCTTCTTACGCTCTCACCATCAATATCAGTGATTAGCGTTAGGAATTGCCCCGCTGTATATGAAATTTCCCATTCAGGCTTTTCAAACTCTATTACAATCGCATCTGTCGTTGCATTGATGACTTGACGAACTGTTAACTCCTTGTATCGATTAGATTTCTTTTTCTCTTTATCTTCTTTCTTTTTGAAAAAATTAAATGCCATGCTTCTTTAGTTTTATATGAGTAAACTCAATGTTTCTATAATAGTTAAGCAAAATTAACAAGCTTTGACAATTTTCGCTCATTAATTCGAAAAATGCTTACAATTTCAATTCATTTAATAAACTTTCCTTGTAAATAGATAGTTACAAAAAGAAAAATAAAATTATGGCAAGACCCAATATAAAACTTATAAAAGCGATTAGAACTGCTGCTAAGAAAATTCAAGAGGGAACTCATTACCAATGGGGCCATATGGGCGGTTGTAATTGTGGACATTTAGCTCAAGAACTCACTCCCTACAGCAAAAGAGAAATCCATGAATATGCCATGAGAAAATCAGGTGATTGGACAGATCAAGTAGAGGATTATTGTAGCATTAGCTCCATGCCAATGGACGAAATCATATCCAGTATGATGGATTCCGGACTGGAAAGAAACGATATGATTGATCTGGAACGACTGAAGAATCAGGAAGTGAGAAGGTTTATGGGGGAAAGAGGAATAAAATTACACCATAATAGCAAAGAAGATGTGGTGGATTATATGAAAGCTTGGGCAGATTTATTGGAAGAAAAATTGTTAGCTGATATCCAGTTGCCTGAGAATATAGAGAATTATGAAGCAATTGACGGTTGATAAAATAAATAACAAAAAAAAGGTCTGAAATTTCGGACCTTTTTTTATTACTGTTCATTCCCGCGAAGGTGGGGATCTTGTCCCATTGAAAATCGGTTTCAATTTATAATGTCTGCCTTCAGAGCTGATATTATAATCAGATATTAAAATCATTTCTCATAAACCACACGACCATCAAAAATAGTCATAGCAACATTGGTATCTAGGATTTCATTCTCAGGAACAGTCATAATATCCTTATCAAAAATAGTGAAATCGGCTAGTTTGCCCACTTCTATTGATCCTTTAATTTCCTCCTCAAAAGCACCATAAGCCGCATCTAACGTATAAGACCTTAATGCTTGTTCCCTAGTCATTTTTTGTTCTGGTTCGTATCCACCTTCAGGAGTTCCTTCTAAAGTTTTACGACTCACACTTGCGTAAAATGAAGCTAAAGGATCAATAGGTTCAACAGGCACATCAGTTCCATTAACAATCGGAACTCCTGATTGTAATAATGCTTGCCACATATAAGCGCCCTCTTTAATTCTCTTTTCTCCTAATCTGTCAATCGCCCAAGGACGGTCGGAAGACATATGAACAGCTTGCATAGCAGGAATAACACCTAATTCAGCAAATCTTGGTATATCATCGGGATGTAAATGCTGGGCATGCTCAATTCTGAATCGGTGGTTCTCAGTTTGATCAGCATTTTCTTTCATAGCTTTTTCATATCTGTCTAAAATTTCCTGATTGGCCCTATCTCCAATAGCATGAGAACAAACTTGAAAGCCATTTTGCAAGCCTTTGTTAGAAGTAGTGTAAACAAATTCCATTGGTAAAGTCTCATGCCCAAAGTGACCAGGTTGGTCGGTATATTCTTTCAAAAGCCATGCCCCTCTTGATCCTAAAGCGCCATCGCAATTTAATTTAATGGAGCGAATGGTTAATAGATGAGCACTATCCACTTCTATACCATTCTTATACCATTCTTCTAAGAGCTCCTTATCCCAACCTGTGAGCATGGCATACATTCTCACATCCAATTTACCTTCGGCTTTCATATCGCGGTAAAGCTGAATATTTTCTCTACCAATACCTGCATCATGAAAACTGGTAATCCCATTTCTATGGCTAGCTTTTACTGCTAATTCAAAAGCTTTTCGATCTTTATCCGGTGTGCTTTCAGGAATATGCTGGGTAATTAAGGTCATCGCCCTTTCATTGAAAACGCCAGTTGGGTTACCTTTACCATCTCTAAAAATCTCCCCACCTTCGACATCCAGATTAGCCATACTCTCTTTAGATAAAGGTAATACGCCTGCAATTTGCATGGCCTTTTCATTAGCCATACCTGCATGACCGCTCGCATGACGTAAATAAACTGGATTATTGGGTGAAACTTCACTTATCGCATGATGCAATGGAAAACCATTAATAGTATTATCCGGCATTTTATTCCATTTGCTTTGATGCCAACCTCTGCCTGTAATCCATTGGCCCGGTTCTGCCGCATCAACAGCTTCTTTCACTTTTTGGATCACTTCATCATAACTTTTTGTCTGAAGTAAATCCACATTTAATTCATTGTAACCTAAGCCCATAAAATGACCGTGCCCTTCAATAAAGCCTGGAGTCATAGTTTTCCCCTTGAGGTCAATCTGCTGAGTTTTTTCTGTTATATATTTTTCAGCTTCAGCCTCACTTCCTGCAAATAGTATTTTATTGTCTTTGACTGCGACCGCTTCCACAGTAGGTTGATTATCATTAACTGTATAAATGGTTCCTCCTTTTATGATGAGCTCGGCTGATTCTTGCTGATTTTGGCAACTCAAAAAGCTGAAAATTGCCAATATTGATAGTATAGTTTTTATTTTCATTATGGTATAATTAAAATTTTGATTGAAAGTAATTTTAAAATCACAGATAAACAATAAAGTTTATTTGAATGGAAAAGCTTGACACCACAATATCAAGCTTTTACTCAGTCTAAGATAAGCACCATGCTGCGGATATGGTTAAAGCACTATTTTCTCAATACTTGAGCAGCTTCTTTTGCAAAATAGCTTAATATCACATCTGCACCTGCTCTTTTGATACTCAATAAACTTTCCATCATTGCGGCTTCTCCATCTAGCCAGCCTTTCTCAGCAGCTGCTTTAATAAGACTGTATTCGCCACTTACATTATAGGCAGCTATTGGTAATTCATTGTTCTCTTTCAGCAAGTGAATCACATCCAAATAGGCTAAGGCGGGTTTAACCATTAAAAAATCTGCTCCTTCTTGCGCATCTAACTCAGCTTCAATTAAAGCTTCATATTTATTAGCCGGATTCATTTGGTAGGTTTTTTTATCACCAGATTTCGGTGCAGAGTCCAAGGCATCACGAAAGGGACCGTAAAAAGCAGATGCATATTTAGCACAATAACTCATAATGGACGTATTTTCAAAACCATTTTCATCTAAGACATCTCTAATATATTCTACCCTGCCATCCATCATATCAGATGGACCAATTATATCAATTCCTGTTGCGGCTTGTGCCAAAGCCATGTCTGCCAAAACATCCAGCGTTTCATCATTGAGAATATTGCCATTTTCGTCCACTATGCCATCATGCCCATCACTGCTGTATGGGTCCATGGCTACATCTGTCATAATGCAAGCCTCTGGAAAACTAGACTTAATTTCTTTTAAAGCTTTCAAGTAGAAAAAGTTCTCATCAGCACTTTTAGTTGCCATTTTATCCTTATGTTTTTCTTCAACCACAGGAAAGACGTCAAATGATTTAATTCCCAGCTTTAGACAGGCTTCTATTTCTTTCAGCATCAAGTCAATTGAAAAACGATAAATCCCGGGCATACTATCGACCTCCACTTTTCTCTTTTGGCCTTCTAATAAAAACAAAGGGAAGATAAAATCTTTGGTAGTGAGGGTCGTTTCTTCGACCATTTCACGAATGGCTTTTGATTTACGGTTTCTTCTTGGTCTTATTAACATAAAATGTTCTTTTTGATCATTCAAATTTAAACTTTTATCAGATGGAAAATCGAATGTGAACTAAAAAATCGTGCATAAAAACTCAATTATAATTAATTAATATAATAAAAATCATTCTTCCTGGCTACATAGTATTTCTGTTTACCGAATTACCTTCTAAATTTGCGGTAGGTTTAAAATTAAAGAAATGCGTCCTGTAATTTTCATCATCGCCACCTTGTTTTTTAGCTCTTGCGATCATTTTTCAAGCAAAAAATCTCTCAGTTCGGCTGAAAAGCTATCCTTGCAATTAGGCAATGCTACTTTATGGTTTCAACAATCTGCCGAAATGGAGTTATCCTTTCTACAGGCATACGATAAAGGGAAAATGTTACTGAAAATGAAAATGGACACCTTAACCACTTCGGCTTTCCCTCCCGCAGTTGTACTTGATTTAGATGAAACTGTTCTGGATAACAGTCCTTTTGAGGCAAGATTATTTTTAGAAGGAGAAAATTACAGTTCAGAAAGTTGGGGAAAATGGTGCACAGAGGCCAAGGCTGAGGCGCTGCCTGGGGCCATTGACTTTTTAAATTTTGCTGATAGTTTAGGAGTAAAGATTTTCTATATCTCCAACAGAAAAATAAACGTCTTCGAACCAACGCTGAAAAACTTAAAAACACTTAAGTTGCCACAAGCTGAAAAAGACCATTTATTCTTACGGACAACAAAAAGTGATAAGTCAGAGAGACGAGAAATGGTTGCGGCCAGGCACAACATACTCTTATATGTTGGAGATAATCTGACAGATTACAGTCAGAAATTTGCAGAAAGAGATTCTACATTAGGAAAAAATTTAGTTAAGAAAAATTATAAAGAAGTACTACACAATTTCATAATACTTCCTAATCCAATGTACGGAGAATGGGAATCAGCAATTTATGAAAATGACTTCGCTAGAACTTACGAAGAAAAAATTGAAATGAGGAGAAAAGTCATTGACGCTGCAAACTGACGCTCTGTAAGAAATAGGTCTTCCAGACCGCGTGTTTTAACCTTTAATTATCCCAACTTATAGATTAAATTTCAGATACTTATATAATTTTCATATTTTGTTTAAATTTTAGACCGAATATGAGAATTCGAAGTGTCCTGATCATTTTTGTAAATCTCTTGCTTCTTTCGCAAGTTCCGGTGATGGGTCAGACTGAAAGCTGGCACCAAGCTCAAAAACAAGGTCATGCCAAACTAAATTTACATTGGTACATCTCTAATCCGTTTATTTACAAAAACCAGAGTGGAAATCCTGAAGGACTAGAGGTAGAGATTTTAGAATCATTTCAAATCTATATTCAAAACAAATATAATGTTACCCTTGAGTTAAAATGGATTGAAAATAATAGTTTTAATAACATCTTAGAGCATATTAGCTCTGAACTAAAGCCTAATTCATTTGGGGTTTCAGCCTTTTCAATAACTGAGAAACGGAACACTATAGTAGATTTTACAAAACCATACTTATCGGATGTTGCCGTACTGGTATCAAGTAAAGGCACCCCAATAGTTCGGACATTAGGGGAAATCAACAAAATGATGTCTCAAATGACGGCAGTTACCATTAAGGGAACTACTTATGAGCAATTTCTTTTGCAATTGAGAAAACAGCTGAACTTAGATTTTGAGATTTTATACATTGAATCTGATAAAAACATCCTTGATGAGATTAGTAAGGATGACGATCGATTCGGATTTATAGACTTACCTATATACCTGATGTTGATTAAAGGAGGAGGAACATTGACACGACAAAACTTCTTCACTATAAAAGGTAAAGGGTATGCTTTTATTGCCCCTAAAAACAGCGACTGGATAGAAATTTTCAATGAATTTCTTGCGGATCCCAAAACCAGTACCAAACTGGCAAATATTACTTCCAAATACATGGGGCCGGAACTCTATAATTTTATAGACGGCCTATATGGACAAGAGAATTTAGGTGCTTCTATTCTGACTAAGGAAAAAGAAATTCAATTAGAGCAATTAAAGAATGCCAATTTATTAATAGAAAAAGAAAAAAATACCCGCGTCACTTACATTATAATAGCTATTGTTACTACTGGTTTATTGGCTATCATTATTATACTCTTCTATAGAGAACAAAAAGTAGCGAAAATACTGAGCCGCAAAAACAAACAAATAGAGCGACAACAACAAAGTATTCAAAACAAAAATGAACAGTTGTCTAATCGGAATTTACAATTGACTAATTTAAATGAAGAAAAAAATAACTTAGTAAAGATTCTGGCCCACGATTTACGATCTCCAATTAATCAAATTACAGGACTGCTGGAGATATTAAAAGTAGGAAACAAAAATTTCAAAGATGATGATTTAAAAATAATACATCAAGCAAAGGATTCAGCCGAAAGATTGAATCACATGATAACTAAGATCTTGGATTTTGATGCACTGGAGGGGAATAGAATGAAGGTTATTCCCGAAGATATTAATATAAAAGAATTGCTAAAATCGGTAAAAAATGATTTAAAAGTTTCTGCCGATAACAAGAAAATAAAAATAAATTATAATTCGCAGGCAAACATCTCACTAAAATCTGATCATCTTTTTCTTACCCAAATTTTAGAAAATATTGTAGTAAATGCCATCAAATTTTCTGAACGAGGCACCGATATTTTTGTAGATGCACAGCGAAAAAAGGGTAACATAATATTTTCAGTGCGGGACGAAGGTCCTGGCCTCACAGATGAAGATAAATCAATGATATTTAAAAAATTTCAAAAATTAAGTGCACAACCCACGGGTGGTGAAAACTCTACAGGTTTAGGTTTATCAATAGTTAAGAAGTATGTGGATTTACTGAATGGCGAAGTCTGGGTAGAATCAGAAGAACACAAGGGAAGTACATTTTACGTAGCACTTCCCATCTCGTAAATGTTAAAGCTTACTTGCCAATTGTTTCCTTAATTCTTCATTTTCGTTTTGTGCATCAGCCAGCATCTTTTCATAATCTTTTTGAGTTCTTTGCATTTCTTCCTGTGTAGCAGATAATTCCTCCATATTCTGACGCATCTCCTCTTCCTGTGCTCTCATTTCTTCTGTCTGTTGCTGAGATTGCTGATAGAGCTCGGTGGTTTTTTGATTCACTTTGGCAGTGTTTAAAGCCACTGCGATACTCTCCCCTGCCTTCTCCAAGAAATCTCTTTCATATTCTTTTAATACTCTAAAGCTCGCCAGTTCCATTATCCCTTCAATATATTCATCTCTTTTAACTGGGGTAATTATTATAGACCGCGGATTGGCATCTCCTAACCCAGATTTAATGTTAATATAGTTTTCGGGAACCTCAGTAAGGTAAATGCTGTCTTTTTCCTGATAAGACTGACCAACCAAACCTTCTCCAGGCTGAATTTTTTTATTGATTTTCTTTCTTCTATCATAAGCATAACAGCCTTCTAATTCGAGAAAAGTATCATCCCCCTCCTCTTTTACAATGAAAAATCCTCCTTGATTGAGCTTCATATATTTTACCAAAAATTCGATAACCTCATAAGTCAAATCCTTAAGATTACTACCGTTATCTCGAATTATATTGGATAGTTCAGCCAAGCCCTTGTTCGTAAAACGCTCCTGTTCTTCTCTAATCGAACTTTTCTTTAAGCTTTCTCGCATATCCATCAATGCGCTACTTAACGGATCTTCTTCGTTCAAGTCAAATTCTTTATCATAATTGCTATTGGCTATTTCTTTAGCAAAAAGAATATTAGTTTTGGTTATATCTGCTTGCTCCTCGCTTTCAATCATTTTTTGAATCAAAAACTTTGACCTGTTTCGCGTGTATATAGAGTAGGACGCTGCAATTACTACAGCAACAGCAACCAAGCCAACATGGAAAAGGAATGTCTGCAAATCCATGTAATCCAACTGAGTGAAATAAACTGATTGATAAGTCTCCTCATTATTTACAAAACCCAAATACTGAATGTAAGCAAAAATGCCGTGGTGCATTACAATGAAAATTGTAGCCGGTATAAATACTTTATAGTTTTGATAAGCCATTAAAACTATGACCGCAACAAAGGCTGTAAAATGCATCTCAAACAACCCATGCATCTGATATATAAATTGAGCCATAAAAATAGCAACAACTAAGCTTCCTACGTAGTGATGGGCGTATTTTCCACGGAGCAAAAGCTTCACTCCAAAGTATAAAATTAAAGACAATGATCCCACTCCGAGTCCTACCAGCCAAGTATCATAGAAGAAGGCTAAAAACAATCCAAAAAGGAAATATCCTCCAATGGTAATTTCAGTAACTCTATCAGCCCTCCTATATATTTCATCAAAATAAGGTTTGAACTTTTCTTTTGCGATTGCGGTCATAAATTTAAAAAATTAAAAAATTTATCAATTCTTGTATCGGTATTTCCATTTGCAGGTAGCTCACAACCATAAGCTATGCTTGCCAATTCTGGGAAAACTGGTGGTTCTTTATCACTGACCATTGCGCTCAGTGCTATACTTGCAAATTTGGTGTTTTGGGTAGTACAGAATCTTGCTTTATTATAGTTGCCACTAAAATAAACTTGCTGATTTTTTATTAAAACCGCTTGCGGTGTGCTGTAAACTCCTAATTCGCTTGCTATTACTCCTTCCCTATCTAAATGGATATCTATACCTAAACTATATTTCTCTCTAAACTCCTCAATTTCACTTTCATTTCTTTCGACAGTTTCCAAGACCGCTAAAAATTTCACCTTTGAACCATATTGGATCACGAGGTTTTGAAATTCTTTGATGTTAAATCTAGAGCATGGACAATCGAAATTGTAAAAATGAATAAAAGCTTGATCTTCTTCCCCGATTTCTAAAGAAGAAAGAACATTTTTTGAGACTGAATCACCACGCTGAAGGCTGCTGTATCCAGCTGGTATGGGTGTGGGTTTGGAAAATTTCCATTCTTGATGCCAAAAAATTAATCCGATCCCTGTTAAGACCGATAAGATCAACAAACCCGCTAAAGCTACTCTCATAAAAAAACTCCTCTATTGCTTGCTAAAGCTAATCCTTTTAATTCATTATTGTTTAAAGAAGTACGAAAAATTACACAGCAATGGATTTCAGGAGAGCTGGCTACTTGGTCAAGTTTTGCCAATACCAAAAAAACTGCCTAGAGCACTAGACTTAAATCTCTGGTACCTTAGGCAGTTCAAATATGTTATAAATAGGTCTTTTAGTATTTATCAGGTCGGTGCTGCTGTCTGTCTTTCACTTTTTCCTTAGCTTTTCTGACATGTCTTTTGGCAACATCGTAACAGTCTTGGGCTGCAGAAACAAAGTTGTCACCCTTACCCGAGACAAAAATGTCATTTCCAGGTAAAAAAACTTTTGCATCAACCGTTTTTTCTTTATCCTCATCATTTGCATTTGATTTTAAATACAAATCAATGCCAACAATTTGATCGTTGTATTTTGAAAGTTTATTGAACATCTCCCGCATGTGATCATTCAATTCTTGACTTATATTAAAGTCTACAGGTTCTAAAGTAATATCCATTATTATAAATTATTTTGGTATAAATCTGATTTTTCAATAGTTTCCGCAATAAGTCTTAAATCAGGAAGTGTATTAAATACTTGCTGATGACCTGTTTCTGCCTCTTGATTGTATCGTGCATTTCTAAACGCTACCAATGGTTCCAAATTGATTTCACTCGGTAACTTTTGGTTTTCGGACAATTCTCTTGCGGCTTGACCAATTTCTTGTAGATACTCGTACACGGTTTCTTTTACTGTTTCATTCTTACGAAAATCCTCATACGTCAACCCGTCAATTTGGGCATTAACTTGGGCTATATTATCTACTATTCGGTTTAAATGTTGTATTGTTTCTTGTAATTGCATCATGCTATATTAAGCGATTACAATGGGGTTTTGTTACGGTTTTCATTGAATTGTAGATTTCGTAAGAAGATGGTCAGACTGCTTTCTACCTATTAATCAATCATTAACGGCCTGTTTTCTTTGTAAATTCTCACAATTCTCTATTGTGCAATCTCCATAAAAAACTAACGAATGATGTTTAATGTCAGATCCAACTGACTTACCAACTCTTTTTTTGATATCCTCAATACTTGGATCCAAAAACTCCTTGATTTTCAAGCAGTCATTACAAACCAAATGGTCATGATGTTCATAGGTTAAAGCAGGTTCATAGAGTGCATTTTTATCCTTAAAATTATGCTTTACCACCAATCCACACTCCACCAAAAGATCGATTGAATTATAAACTGTGGCTCTGGAAATAGTGTATTCTTTATTTCTCATTCTTAGGAAGAGTGTTTCTACATCTATATGTTCATCCTGTGGTAAATAATAAATTTCTTCTAAAACAGAATAACGTTCGGCAGTTTTCCTCAAATGCTGATCATTAAGATACTCATCTAGTATGTTTTTTGCACGCTGCAAAATTTCCTTCATCACGGGTTTAGACATCGACATTTTTCAAACTATTTTTTTCTAAAGCCTAAGTTAGGTTTTGAATATGAGCTTTGAAATAGCAGCAGTCTTTTTTAACAAAGTTTAAAGCAATTCTAAACAAAAATTTTTCAATTACCCTTTCCGTTATTTACTTATGTCCTTATTTTTTTTTAGATTAACGAATGATTAAACTCAAGCTTAAGTCTGACTTATGTCATGTTTTTAGAGACCAACAGCTATTACTTTTGAAAAATAAAAAATTAGCAATTAATGAGTGTATCAGCAGCGAAATTACAGGATGTAGAATGCGCACACTGCGGTGAGAAATGTGACCAGGAGCTCATAGAAAGCCTTGGCCAGAATTTCTGTTGCCAAGGTTGCCGCATGGTCTATGAGATTTTGCTGGAAAATGATCTGGATAATTTTTATTGCGTAGCTGAAAGTCCAGGTGTAAGTTCTAAAAAACGAACTCGGCAAAATTTTGAATTTCTTAAAGACGAAGCTTTTGCCCATAGTTTACTTGATTTCAAAAATGATAATATCAGCAAGGTTAGATTTTACATTCCTGCCATTCACTGCAGCGCTTGCATTTGGCTATTAGAAAAGCTCTATAAGCTCCACTCTGGGATAATCAGCAGTAGAGTAGATTTCAATAAAAAAACAGTTATTATTTCTTTCAATCATGAAGAACTCACCTTATTGGAACTGGTTAATATTTTAGATTCAATAGCCTATACGCCTGATATCCAATTAGAGAAATCAAAATCTAATACCTCACCGTACAGAAGAATCTGGTTGCAGATTGGAATAGCTGGCTTTGTATTTGGTAATAGCATGCTATTTAGCTTACCGGAATACTTTGGACTCGACATATTCAATGAGGACATTATTTCCAAGATTTTTCCATACCTAAATGCCCTACTGGCAATTCCAGTATTGCTTTTTGCCGCACAGGATTATTTCAAATCTGCTTGGGGTGCAATCAAACAAAGACAAATCAATATGGATGTTCCAATTAGCATTGGCATATTCACTCTATTCAGTTATAGTTATTATATCATTTTGTTTCAATCTGGTTTGGGGTATTTAGATTCCTTATCAGGACTGGTTTTTTTCTTACTGTTAGGTAAATACTATCAACAAAAAACATTTGACCACCTTCGATTCGATAGAGATATTCAATCATTCTTCCCTCTATCTGTCACTAAAATTCAGGCTCAGCATGAAGAACAAGTATTACTTAATAGCATACTTCCCTCTGACATCCTTAAAATCAGAAATGAAGAAATTATTCCGGCAGACAGTCTATTAATTTCAGACGAGGCCTCCATAGATTACAGTTTTGTCACAGGTGAATCTTTACCAGAAACCAAACAAAAAGAAGATTTGATTTATGCAGGAGGAAGGTTAAAGGGAGTATCTGTGTTGGTGCAAGTTAAAAAAAGACCCTCTCAAAGCTATCTAGCTCAACTTTGGGACGATGAATCAATTCAAGATGCTGCAAAAGCACAAGTCCAAAGTACGGCCGACAAAATTAGTAAGTATTTCACGGCAGTTGTTTTAGCTATTGCATTTATCTCTTTGGGAAGTTGGCTAATCATAGGTTCATTTGAAAGTGCCATCAGAGCTTTCACTACAGTTCTGATTGTGGCTTGCCCTTGCGCATTAGCATTGGCAACACCCGTAACTTTGGGCTACGCTATGAGGATTTTGAGCAAAGCCGGTTTTTTCGTAAAAAGTACTCAATCTGTAGAAGATTTATCTAAAATAGATTCTATTGTTTTTGATAAAACGGGTACACTTACTTATTCTGACAGAGCTGAAGTAATTTTTGAGGGAAATATGCCAGAACATAAGATTTTAGCTGCAGTTAAAACTCTATTTAACCAGTCAAAGCACCCATTAAGTCAAATTATTTATAACTGGCTCCCTTTTTATCCATCTCAGGAAATCGTGGACTACAAAGAAATAAGTGGACAAGGAATTAGCGCCAATATTAATGGGCAAATTATCAAATTAGGTAAAAAACAATTTGTTGATAATCAACCTACAGATTTTGATAAGAAATCTAATAGTTCTCAAGTCTTTATCAATGTGGATGGTTTGACATACGGCTGCTTCAATGTAAAACATGTCTTCAGAGAAAACATTGGCAAATTATTTACGGAATTAAGCTCCTCATATCATTTGAACCTATTATCTGGAGACCAACCAGCCGAAAAAGAGTATTTAAAACAATGGCTAGCGGAGGATAATATGCATTTTGAACAATTACCTGGCGATAAGAAGGAGTTTATTACCAAATGGCAAGCATCAAATCAAAAAGTAATGATGGCCGGAGATGGTTTAAATGACTCTGCCGCTTTACGCAAAAGCAATTTCGGATTAGCCATTACAGAATCCACACGGCAGTTCAGTCCTGCTTGCGATGGTATCCTTTTGGGTGAAAACTTAAGGTTACTTCCCAACATTATGAAATTTTCCAAAGCTACATTCAAATTAGTTATTGCAGGCTTTATTCTCTCATTCTTATACAATGTGGTAGGCTTGAGTTTTGCAGTACAAGCACTTTTATCACCTGTTATTGCAGCTATATTGATGCCTATAAGCTCTTTTTCAGTGGTGCTTCTAGCTACTCTGGGCACCCGGTATTTAGCTAGTAAATATCTACTACAAACTAAAAAAGACCAATATTCATGAACATACTAGTAGTACTAATAATCGTGAGTTTGATAGTAGCGACAGGTTTTTTGGTAGCTTTTGTTTGGGCTGTTCGAAGTGGGCAGTTCGATGATGCCTCCACACCTTCCTACAGAATGCTGTGGGACGATGCCGTATCAAAAAAAGAAAATAAATCAAGTAATCAATCAACAAATCATAAACAAGAATCACATGGAAATTGAAAAGTTTCATTATGACAACAAAGTCGTCAAATACTTTGCGATAGCAACAGTAGTTTGGGGCGCCATCGGGATGCTGGTAGGTCTTTTGGCCGCCACACAGCTGTTTGCACCTGAGGCTAATTTAGGTTCGGAATACACCACCTTTGGTAGAATAAGGCCTTTACACACCAATGCCGTTATTTTTGCATTTGTGGGTAATGCCATCTTTGCTGGAGTTTATTATTCCATGCAAAGATTGCTGAAAACCAGAATGTTTAGTGACACTCTATCGTGGATAAACATGTGGGGTTGGCAGTTGATCATTCTTTCTGCTGTTATTACTCTACCGATGGGATTCACTTCGTCCAAAGAATATGCTGAGCTAGAGTGGCCTATCGATATTGCTATTGCATTAATTTGGGTAGTATTTGGAATTAACATGATCGGTACCATAATCAAGAGAAGAGAGAAACATATGTATGTAGCTATATGGTTTTATATTGCCTCTTTTGTAACCGTAGCCGTATTACATATTGTAAATTCCTTTGCAATTCCGGTTGATTTTATGAAAAGTTATTCCGCTTTTGCTGGAGTTCAAGATGCCTTAGTGCAGTGGTGGTATGGTCATAATGCAGTAGCATTCTTTCTAACCACTCCTTATTTGGGTTTGATGTACTACTTTTTGCCGAAGGCTGCAAATCGACCTATTTATTCATATAAATTATCAATTGTCCATTTCTGGGCTTTAATTTTTCTTTACATATGGGCGGGTCCTCACCACTTGCTTTACACCTCATTACCTGAATGGGCACAAGCCTTGGGTACCGCATTCTCAATCATGTTAATTGCTCCATCTTGGGGTGGAATGGTAAATGGATTATTAACCCTAAGAGGTGCATGGGATAAAGTCAAAGAAGATCCGATTTTGAAATTTATGGTTGTAGCTATAACCGCCTACGGTATGGCTGTTTTCGAAGGGCCAATGCTATCATTAAAGAGTGTAAATGCTATTGCTCACTATACTGACTGGATTGTGGCTCACGTCCACATTGGTGCGTTAGGATGGAATGGTTTCTTAACATTTGGTATGTTATACTGGATGATACCACAAATGTGGAAAACCAAATTGTTCTCCAGGAAATTAGCGAATACCCACTTCTGGCTGGGTACTTTAGGCATTATTTTCTATGCCTTGCCGATGTACGTATCTGCCTTCACACAATGGTTGATGTGGAAAGAATTTACTCCAGACGGAATTTTACAGTATCCTAACTTCTTGTCTACTACTCTGCAAATCATACCGATGCATATGTTAAGAGCGTTTGGAGGTTTACTTTATTTGGTGGGTGTTTTTGTAATGGTCTACAACTTGATCAAGACAGCTAAAGCTGGGAAATTTGTTGCCAATGAGGCAGCTGAGGCTCCAGCCTTAGAAAAAGCAGTGAGCAAAGGAAAAGAATATTGGCACAGAGTATGGGAAAGAAAACCAGTTTTCTTCACTATTCTTACTACAGTGGCGATCCTAATAGGTGGTATTTTTGAACTGATACCTTCATTTATGATGAAAGACAATGAGGCCACCAAAATTGAAGCTGTAAAACCATATACTCCGCTTGAATTAGAGGGTCGGGATATTTACATAAGCGAAGGTTGTGTAGGATGTCACTCTCAAATGATACGGCCTTTCCGATATGAAACTGAAAGATATGGCGAGTACTCCAAAGCTGGTGAGTATGTCTATGATCATCCATTCTTATGGGGTTCCAAAAGAACGGGGCCAGATTTGCACAGGGTCGGTGGAAAATACCCTGATTCTTGGCACTTCAACCATATGTATGATCCAAGGTCAATGTCACCAGGTTCTACTATGCCTCCTTACCCATGGTTACTTCAACAAGCCTATGACTTAGAAGGGCTTCCTGATAAAATCACGGTTATGAGACAATTAGGTGTTCCGTATGAGGAAGGATTTGAAGAGGAAGTCCAGGCAAATGCAAAAGAGCAAGCCGAAAAAATTGTCAAAAGCCTAGAGGCTGATGGAATTGAGACTGTTCCAGAAGCCAAAATTGTAGCCTTGATTGCTTATTTGCAAAGACTGGGTACTGATATAAAAGTTGCTGAAAAATAAAATTGAAAAGATATGTTTAAGTACTATTTCGAAACAATTGAAAATGTGGAAATATTTCCCATCATTTCGCTGAGTATATTCTTTATTTTCTTTATCGGCCTGATTTGGTGGGTGATAAGAGCAGATAAAAGCTATATCAATAAGATGAAGTCCTTACCCATGGAAGAGGATAATGTTACATACCAAAATGATTCTACAGATGAAAAAAGTCACTAAAAAGATATGGAGCAGCCTTTTCCTTTTAGGATTGGGCATCACCCCACTCTTCGCACAGGTAGAAGAGGCGGTGGAAGAAATGGAAATTGAAACAGTTACGATGTGGGAACAACTCATGCAATCAGAACAGGGACGCCTATTACTTCTAATCGGAGGCCTATTAGTAGTTCTTATTGTTTTAATGGTTATTCTAGCAGTCTTAATGCTGAAAACTGCAGAAATTATCCTTAATAAAAAAGCAGCTGAAAAAGGAGAGGTTCGTATAAGCTTCTTTAAACAATTCAAGCAAAGATGGATCACTGGCAAGTTTAAGCCCGTTGATAAACAAGGAGATATGATGTTAGATCATGATTATGACGGCATCAAAGAAATGGACTATGGAATGCCACCTTGGCTTCGCTATGTTTTTATTGGTACTTTCATTTTTGCTTTATTTTATGTTCCAGCTTTTTTGATTTTCGATATTATTCCTGATCAACAAACCGAATATCAAGCGTCAATTGAGGAAGCGGCATTGAAAGCAGAAGCCCGCACAAAAGCAGGAATGGTTCAAATCACAGCAGAAACAGCTGAATTACAGACTGATGAAGCCGTAATGAAAGCAGGACAGATTCTGTACAAAAAGAATTGTGCCGTTTGTCATGCTGATGATGGTGGCGGTGGTGTTGGCCCAAATCTGACTGATGAATACTGGATACATGGAAATGATATCAAGGGCGTTTTCACTACTGTGTCAGAAGGTGTGCCTGCCAAAGGAATGATTCCCTGGAAAGGTAACATGAGTCCTAAGCAAATACAGGATGTATCGAACTACATCTTGAGTTTGGTAGGAAGTACCCCTGCTAGTCCTAAAGAGCCCCAAGGTGAGATTAGAAAGCAATTACAAGCTGAAGAACGCATTGAGGAAAATGTGGATGAATTGCCAGAGGTTGAGGCAGTGGAACAATAGAGAAAATTGGGAATGGTCGGTATGCCACCGACCATGGTTCACCGACCGGAATCTGAGCTTAAGAATAAAAATAATAGTTAGACCTGTCTGGTTTTGAAAACCTGACAGGTCTCTAAACAAAGTACAGTATGGATAATTTACACGAAGAGCAATTTAGAGGGCAACTAGCAACAGTTGGGGAGCAGGGAAAGCGAAATTGGATTTTCCCAAAAAAACCAAAAGGGATTTTTCATAACTACAGAAGGGTTTTGGCCTGGTTGCTGTTGATTTTATTCTTTGCTGGTCCATTTATTAAAATTGGAGGACATCCATTATTGTTATTTAATATTTTCGATCGACAATTTGTCATTTTAGGAAGCGTATTCTGGCCACAAGACACACATCTTTTAATTTTTCTGCTACTAATCTTTGTCGTCTTTATTCTACTATTCACGGTAGTTTTTGGCCGGGTCTGGTGTGGTTGGGCCTGCCCGCAGACGGTATTTATGGAAATGGTTTTCCGTAAAATTGAATATTGGATTGAAGGTGATGCCAACCAACAAAGGAAACTTGCTAAAGCTCCGTGGACCTGGAACAAAATCTGGAAGAAAAGTACTAAGCAAGGTGTTTTCCTTTTGATCAGCTTTTGGGTTTCTCACACATTCATGGCTTATTTGATTGGAATTGGTGAAATGTCTGAGGTAATTCAAGCAGGACCACAAGCTAATTGGAGTGCCTTTACGGGTTTACTAGTCTTTACAGGGATATTTTATTTTGTATTTTCCTACTTCCGAGAGCAAGCCTGTACAGTGGTTTGTCCTTATGGAAGATTGCAAGGTGTATTTCTAGACAAAAAATCCATTGTGGTAATTTATGATTGGTTGAGAGGTGAGCCAAGAGGTAAACTAAAAAAGAATGAACCTCAAGCCGATAAAGGGGATTGTATTGATTGTAGCTTGTGCGTTCAAGTTTGTCCCACAGGTATTGACATCCGGAACGGCACTCAAATGGAATGCGTTAATTGCACTGCTTGTATTGATGCCTGCGATGAAGTGATGACAAAAATAAATAAACCTAAGGGTTTGATTCGATTTGATTCTGAAGAAGGAGTAGAAAAAAAGACCAAAAAATTGATTACACCTAGAGTTATTGCCTACTCTGTTGTTTTAGCCATATTAGTAGGTGCTATGGGCTTTTTATTGGTCGGAAGAGCTCCGATTGAAGTCACTATGACAAGAACGCCCGGTTCTATATATCAAATTAAAAATGATTCTATCATCAGCAATATGTATCAAATGGAGATGATCAACAAATCCTTTGACCCTATGAATTTGACTTATAAAGTAAAGCCAATATCTGCCCGTTTATTCTTCCCTTCTGGCCCCATTGAAGTTTTGGAAGGACAAGAAAAAGATGAGGTTTACGTTTTTGTAGAAATGACGAGAAAGCAATTTGCTCAGATTGACGAAAAAATTCAAGTAGAGATCTACCGTGATGATGAATTAATCCAAACCATTGATTCAAGATTTCCGGGACCGAACACATTCAGTAAACTAAAATAATTATGCATTGGGGGAATAAAATAACTTTAGTATTTATAGGCTTCGTGATATTGATTATCAGCATGGTGGTTTTCAGTATGAGACAGGAATTCCATATGGTAGAAGAAAATTACTATGAGGAAGAAATAGCATATGAAGGGAAAATGAATGAAATCAAAAATGGTCGGGATTGGCCAGGTTTAGTATCAGCAAAGCAAGAAGGCCAAATGCTGAAACTGAAATTTGCGGATGCTGAAAAAGTAAAAGGGAAAATTCAATTTTACCGTCCCGCTGACGCAGATCTAGATTTCTTTGTACCCATCAGTGAGGAAATAAATATTCCCATTGAAAAATTTAAGGCCGGTAGCTGGAAGATTTCTTTTAGTTGGGAAACTGACGGCAAGAAATATTTTAAGGAAGAGCAAATTTTCATTCAGCGTTAGAAATGATTTGGGCAGCTTTAAGCATAGGTTTATTAGGTGGCATTCATTGCACTTTTATGTGTGCACCACTTATGCTGGGCGTATTCCGCAATCAATCAATGGCATGGGGCTTTGTGGCTTACCAAACAGGTAGAATTATCACCTACATCATGTTAGGTTTAGCTTTGGCTTTTGTTGGAGAAGGTCTATCCATTTTAGGATGGCAAAACAGCTTATCCATCATCATGGCGATATTTATCATTTACTTTTATGTATTACCTGCCCGTTTTCGATTCCTTAAATTCATTAATCGCATAGAATCAGTACCTTACCAAAAGGTAAAAAATAGTTTTAGAACGTTTATTGGAAAGCAAGATATTCTCTCAAGATTTTCAATTGGTTTGCTCAACGGTCTTCTTCCTTGCGGACTAGTCTATCTTGCACTTCTAAGCTCTTTTGCCACTGAAACCATTATGGATTCTGTTGTATTTATGGCTGTTTTTGGTATAGGTACTCTCCCGTGGATAATAGGAAGCGTGTGGGCCGGAAAACTGACTTTCAGAAAATTGAACGGCTTCACTCAAAACATGAAGCCTGTATTGGCATTTACTTTAGCTTTATTCCTTTTCCTAAGAGGAATGGAAGTGCAATTTATTCATATCCCATTGCCTGATTTCGGGCAGGCACAGACCACGATGGATATTCCTATTTGTGGAGAGAGGTAACTAAAATCATTTCCAAAATTTAGATCTTTGGAAAAGGTCAGCCCAAATCTCCTGTAAATCCCATATTTTCCATACTTTTGCTTAAGGAAATTTTAAGACTAAAACACCACTACTATGGAATTGAAAAAAGTAGCTATAAATCACATACACGAGCAATTAGGCGCTAAAATGGTGCCTTTTGCCGGATATAATATGCCTGTTTCTTATACAGGTTTGATTGAGGAACATAATACCGTGCGTAATGCAGTCGGTATGTTTGATGTTTCGCATATGGGAGAATTTTTAATCTCAGGTCCAAAAGCCATAGATTTAATTCAAAAAGTGTTTAGCAATGATGCTTCTACTTTGGTAATTGGAAAAGCGCAATATGGCTACTTGCCAAATGATGAGGGTGGAATTGTTGACGACCTTTTAATTTACCGAATTGGAGAAGAGGAATATATGTTGGTGGTGAATGCTTCCAATATTGAGAAAGACTGGAACTGGATTGCGCAACAAAATGAAGAATTTGGTGCGATCATGAAAAATATATCAGATGATTTTTCACTTTTTGCTGTTCAGGGACCGAAAGCTGAAGACACGCTACAAAAATTGACTTCAGAAATGGATTTATCTGCCATTAAACCATTTCATTTTGAGGTGGGAGCTTTTGCTGATGCAAAATATGTGATAATGTCCAATACTGGCTATACCGGTGCGGGTGGTTTTGAAGTCTACTTCCACAATAAAGATGCAGAAAACATCTGGCGAAAAATCATAGAAGCTGGTGAAGAATTTGGCATAAAACCAATTGGTCTTGGTGCCAGAGATACTTTAAGAATGGAAATGGGATTCTGCTTGTATGGAAATGATATAGATGACTCTACTTCACCTATTGAAGCCAAACTTGGCTGGGCGACAAAATTCACCAAAGATTTTATCAATTCTGAAAATCTTAAGAAACAGAAGGAAGAAGGAGTCGAACGAAAATTAGTGGCTTTCCACATGCTAGACCGTGGTATCCCTAGAAAAGGATATGAGATATTGGATATGGAAGGCAATACAATAGGAGTAGTTACATCAGGCACGCAGTCCCCGACTCTGGGTCATGGTATTGGATTGGGTTACGTAAAAACTGATTTTGCAAAACCGGAAACTGAGATTCAAATCGCGGTACGAAAAAATCAATTAAAAGCACAAGTAAAAAAATTGCCCTTGATTTAGACGTGAATCAGTCTTGAAGTGAGTAAGTATTGAGGTTTGCAGCTTAGCGGATTTATATTGTGACCTTTTAGAAAGTACCATATAATAATTACTTTTTAAGAGGTCACATTTTTCAATGTCTCAACTTTGAAATTCTTTTTATCAGATTCAAAAATGTATTAACTTAAAAACAGAAACTAATTGGATAAAATTTGGAAGTATTAGGCATTGACATCGGAGGTTCTGGAATGAAGGCAGCCGTTGTAGATTTAAAAACAGGTGAGTTTATTACTAAGCGCAAACGTTTTGAAACTCCCCAACCTGCAACGCCAGAAGCCATGATGAAAACAGTAGTAAAACTACAAAAGCATTTTGATTGGTCTGGTCCGATAGGCTGTGGATTCCCGGCCGCTATCATTGATGGGACGGTAAAAACTGCTTCAAATATTGATAAAAGCTGGATTGAAAAACCTCTAGCTAATATGATTAGAAAAGCTACCGGATGCGCCACCAGAGTGATGAATGATGTGGATGTAGCCGGTTTAGCAGAAATGAATTATGGTGCTGGCAAAGGTCATAATGGAACTGTTTTGGTATTGGCTCTGGGCACGGGAATTGGATCTGCTTTATTTCATAACCAACAATTAATGCCCAATACTGAACTTGGGCATATTCAATTTAAAGGCGATATAGCAGAAGCCTATGCTGCCAACTCCATAAGAGAAAATGAGGATTTAAGTTGGGAGGTTTGGGGCAAACGAATAAATCTATATTTGATAGAAGTTCATAAATTGTTCTGGCCAGATCTAATCATTATTGGAGGTGGAGTTAGCAAGAAGTTTAAAAAGTATGAAAAATATATTGACAAAAAACTGAATGTAATTCCTGCCGAATTGAAAAATCATGCTGGAATAGTGGGGGCGGCAAGCCAGTTTTTATAAATATCAGTTACTTTCACTTTTAAGATATCCCGTTAAAGCAAATTGATAAACTTCATACTTATTTTTCTGCCTTAAATATTCCTCCTCACCTGTTAATTGGTGTAAACTATAATAAATTAAGGAAGATAGATGATTACCTCCACCATTTCTTTCAATAAAGCTCAAAGCATTTTTTAGATCAAGAATTCTTTCTCTTTTATTTTTGTCATTTCTATTTGCACGTTGAATCGCCTTATAGCAAATACCATATTTTTGAAAATAGATCTTTCTCGAATTTTGAAGCTCCTGAATGAGTAATTGAACCGACTCATTATTCAAGTTATTTGAAATAGCACTTTCAAGATATACCTCATAGAACTTTAAATTCTCTGGATACATCTGATGAAGTATTTCTGCATATTTGAATGCTGAATCTAAATTATTTTCAAGCCTCAGATAAATATGAGATAAATAGATCAATGCCTCTGTCTTAGCAATACTTTCACCTCCCGCCACTATTTTCAACCACTCTAAACCAGTTTGTTTATTTCCCTCCTTAAAAAGCCACATCATGCTTCCATAAATAGGGTTTTCATTTTTATAATATTGATAGTAATAGTGATAAAGTGCAGATAAAAACATTAATTCCTCCTTATCCGGTGCCTTTTCCAAATTAAGCTTAACAAGCTCGTATACCTTGGAACCATTATGATAAGCCTTGTAATAATTACCTTGATTGTAGTTGAATTCAGCTTTCAATAAGGCACTATTAACAAAAAGGTAGTTCAATTCATTATCCTCATTTGTTGTTGCTTCCAAATATTGATTATACAGAGATAATATTTTATCATCCTGCTCATGGATCGGCAAGTAATACCACCTCATGAAATGTGATTTTAAAAAATTATACTGACTGGCATCTTGAATGCTGTCAAGATTGGAGAGTAAGCTATCCGCTTTATAAAACTCAAAATTATAAAGATGCTTAAAAAATTGTTGATTGCCCTTGTTACCAATTTGAGAAAGTGCAACGAAACTATATTGAATAAAGACAAAAAAAAGGATACACCTTATAAGTAAAATTTTCATATTTAAACCATCTTAAAATAGGGCTGGATGCAACTGTAGTATTTCACCATAAGCTTTGCCTCTGTATTCCCTTTGCTTCTTCAAGGCTGTTTCCTTAGCCTTTAAATAACCTCCTTTATGGTATCGTTGGAACCACGGCAATACGACTAAATATCCTTCCACTAAGGAAAATTCAGTAACATAGTTAAAATATAAACCCACTAAAGCCGCGGTCAGGGCCATGGAATTTAGTCCATCTTTCCAATTTCCATATAAAATCTGTCCACTGCCCGGTACAAATACACTCATCCACATGGCTAGTTTAGGTTTTACTTTATCCGCCTTTAGATTATAGGTTTCAAGGTCAATATAATGTTGATTAGATGCTAGTTTTAGATTTGTAGCATATTCATCAAACAATACTTCAAACTGATCAAAATCCTCTTTTAGAAAATAAGCAATGGATTTAAAATATTGCTTTTTCAATCCTGCTTCAGTATCATTAAAATCATTGATTGCCCCTAAAGAAATAATAGCTTGATTGTATTGATTTGTACTTAAGTAAGCCAAACATTTTTTAAATATTATGTCATTCCGCTTACCGTTATCTTTCTCTAAAAAGGCAGCATTATCATAAACTCTAATTGCTCTGCCAATATCGCCTTTACTGAAATATGCATTTGCTAGTTTGAAGTAAGTTTCTGAACTAGTATTTTCTTCAAAATAAATAGCTCGTTCATACGCCAAAATACTATTGGTGTAATTTCCTATTATAAACTGCTCCTCTGCAAACTGCAAGGTCTCTTTTACATCTTGTGAAAAAGAAATCTGAACCGAAAAAGAAAGACTAGTAAGTAGAACGAATAATATTTTCTGCATCTTTATCAATTTCCAACCAAAAGTTTTGATTATACACCTGTGCTGACTTAGCTGATCCATAAATATTACCAGCGTAAAAACCTGTAGATAAAGCACCAAATATCCATCCTGATGTAGATGAAATACCCTCTTTATTAAAGCCCCTGTAGGCTTGAAAGGCACTCCCTCCCACTACGAACAAACTAAAAATCCCATCCTTGTAATTACCGGTATAAAACTTCCCGCTGCCCGGCAAAACAGCAGACATCATAACAGCCACCCATGGTTTCTTGGGCTTGAAAGCTTTTGCTTGTGATGATAAATTCTTTAAACCAGTAATTGAGGGGTGGTCACTAGCGGAAATTTGCGGGATTTTTGCTTCCACGCTTTCCCAGTTTCCTGCCAAAACCTCCCTATGCAGTTCATAAATTGTTCTGTTTTTTTCATTAATTGGCAACCGAACAGCATTCTGATCAAATTTTTCGAACTGTTTCCCGAGAATTAACATTTGTAAATATAATTCTGACATCGTCCTTGTAAAATCAGAAAGTGAAGGATACAATGATTCAGTTCTTCTCACTGCCCTGTCCACTTCACCATTTTTATAATAGCTGTTGACCAAAGCGATTTTCAAAGAGTCACTATTTTTATCAACAAACAATAGTCTTTCATATTCAACTGCAGACAATTCATATTGTCCACTCTTGAACAAATAGGATGCGAATTCTTTACTCTTATTGAAGGTGTAAATATCTTGCGCTTGGGATAGGTTTAAACTCAAGACGAACAAGAATAAGAAAATGTAAAATTTCATTGTACTACTAAAGGGTCAATTAAAAGTTTGGTTTTAGGATCTATTTTATATTTCTCGGGAGAGAGCGAATTACATCTCGATAAGCGGTCAAATCCATTCATCATTCCTTTTAGGACACCTTGCTTTTTTACAGCCTCCAAGGCATAAACAGAACAAGAGGGTATAAAAGAACAGGATTGAGCATCCTGTGAAGAAATGAATGACTTATAGAAAAGAAAAAGACCTGAAAACACAAACTGAACTTCATTAGTATTAACATGCACATGATCATATTGATCACTTATCTTAACTTTTTCAACTGAATTTATATCGTATTTAATTCCTCCTAATATTTCTAATTCCGAACTAACTTGCGACCAGACTTGAAAACATAGACTATTTATTATAAAGATCAATACGATACATCTCATCATTTTCCAGCTCATCAATTTTTATATTTTCAAATGTAGTGATTTTATAATATTCCTGTCCATGTAGATATGATACTTGAATTACTTTTTTTGGAAATGGTAATCCATTGACACTTACATAATTTTGATAAAATCTTTTCCCCATGATTTCACCATTGGGCTTAAATAAAACTATTCCAAAAAGTTGATTATTTTTCAATGATAGAACCGCCTTACCCAATTTATCCTCTAAACCTGCGGGGGGTAACCATTCAATAATAGTCTGATCGTCAGATTCTTCTATGGAATTAATATAGTAACCTGATTTATCTAGCCCGTAATTTTTTAAATCACCACTTAAAGCTAAATTGAAAATGGTAAATTTATTTGTGCTTGGTGTAAAAGACTGGCTTTCAATTTTCTTATTTACCAAAACATACATTTGGGTATCCGCCAAAACCAAAGTCTTCTGTTCAGGAAATGAAACTTGGTAAACGATCTTATTGAATTCCTTATCAAAATATACTTTCCCTTTATAGAACTCAGAGCCCTTGGGATTTTTATCTTTAATTGAAAAATCGGCAGTTACCCTGAAGTAAGATTGAGTAAAAGCCGAAAAACTTGCTAAAAAAAAAAGGAAAACTAATGTCAGGATGTGTCTCATAAAAACAAATGACTACCCCTCTCGTGAGGGATAGTCCTTTTCAATTGATTTTTACTAAATTCTAATTTTAGTACGAAATATAAGCAGGTGAAGATAATGCACCTAATAAAACCGAAGTTCCTAAACCAATGAAGAAAGAAATTTTATGGTTACTTCCTTTGTCATTGTTTAATAAAACAGTAAAAATACCAATCGGCCAACAGCAGAAACCCCAAGCAAATGAACCCCATTCCATTTCGTCTAACGAAAACCTGTTATGACCCATCATACCTTCAGGCCCGTAAGATAAATTCATGCCTGTAACCAATCCTGCATTTTCTTGATAAATGTTATGAATAGTTACATTTTCATTCATGGATACATAAGCTTCCAATTCATTCAATTCAGCAAACTCAGCATTGATCTTCTCCTCATTCAGTTCAAACAAATCTGCGTTCGTTGCATAGCTTGAGGAAGCTATTACGAAACAAGCTGCAACAGCTAGTAGTAATCTTTTCATGTCAAATGGTTTAAAAGTTTTAATTTTATTACGTCTCTAATTAACAATTAATGTTACATATTTGCAATAAATTATGTGATATTTTATATAAAAATTTATATAGAGGGTTAAATAATCTGCTAAATCACTACCTTTCGCGGTATATCCATGGGTAATCTACTCAGCAATTCATAATTCAATTGATTACTTAGCTCTCCAAAACTAGAAACAGTGACATTTACCTTACCATTGGACCCGATCATGATTACCTCATCTCCTTTCCCGACATTTTTGCATTCTGTTACATTGATAATCATTAAATTCATATTGACGGTACTTATTACCGCCACCCTTTTTCCGTTAACAATTACCCTCCCCTGATTGCTCAAGGACCGAGCAAAACCATATGCATAACCAACTGGAACTGTTGCTATTTTCATCTTCTTGGTGGCCTGGTAGCTGGTTCCATAACCTATAAACTCCCCAACAGGCACTTCTTTTACAGACATTATTTTACTTCTCCAACTAATGACTCGCTTTAATGGATGCTTCACTCTTCTGCTGAGTCCTTCCTGCCCGTAACCATTACTTCTTTGATATGCAATAAAGGTTTCCTGGCTCGGCCAAAAACCATACAATAAAATTCCGATCCTAACCATATCCATTTGAGTTTCGGGATAAGACATGGCGGCTGCTGAACATGCTGTATGCCTCCTGTTTGGGATTAAACCGTGTTCTTTAAAAATATCGTAAAGCTGATTATACTTTTTGATTTGATCCATTACCCTTAAGTAATTGGTGATACTTTCTGCACCAGCATAATGAGTACAAAGACCTTCAAAAACAATATGCTCTTCATTTGATTTCATCATTTCTATCACCTCTGCCAAATGCTCCTCTTGAAATCCTGTTCGATTCATTCCTGTCTCAACTTCTAAATGAACTTTTGCTTTTTTGCCCACTTTTCTGGCAAACTCAACTGCTGCTTTCAACCTTCCGATTTCAAAAACATAAAACTCAACATCATTTTCAATAACCCACTCTGTCTCTTCATCTTCCATCCAACCCATAATCATAACCTGAGTTGAATTCTTTTTTACTTTACAGACTTCCTCCGCTTCATGGATCGAAAAAACGGATAAATGCTTCACTCCTGCCGATTCGTAAAGCGGCACCATTTCCTTTATGCCATGACCATAGGCATTTCCTTTCAACACTGCTGACAGTAATACATTATCCGATAATTTGCTTTTTACAAATCGCACATTTTGTCGCACCGCACTTTTACTTAGAGTTACCATGGATGTACTAAATATGTTTTGACCCATATTTTTCTATTTATGTTTAAAGAAAACAGACTTACAAAAAAAGAATATAATTCAATGATTATCAATACGCCCAAAACTAGGATTACTTTAGTTTAGGCTATAAGCTCAAAGTACCTCATTAATCCAATATACATCTTGAGGCCCGGCTCAATAATTTCATCAGGGAAATCATAAAACTCGTCATGAAGATGCGGGCAATCCTCACCAGACCCAATTCCAAAGAAGCCAGTTTTAAATTGCGTTTTATATTGTCCAAAATCTTCACTCCACTTGAAGGGTGAAACCAAAGGCTTAAATGTAATTCCCATGGATGAAGCGGCTTTTTGAATAATCTCGAAGGATTCTGCAGTATTAATCGTAGAAGGAAACACTTCTGTATAGGATATTTCACAACCTAAACCATCATCCTCACAATATTTATGCACTAATTTTTCCGCTTCATCAATTAAAATGGACATATCCTCATCTTTCATCGCTCTTAGGGTAATTCTTACCTCCCCATAACCTGGGCTAGTTCCAAATGCAATTTCCCCCAATTCACTGTGAATTACAGTTGCCAATGTTAAATCAGAGAAATCCACCATTCTATGAATACGAGTCATCTCTGTGCTGATTTTAGCCATAGCAATGACCGGACTAATTCCATATTCAGGTTCAGCCGCGTGACTAGTTTTCCCGAATAGTTTTATGACCATCCCCCTTGAAGCAGCTGCAAAAGTTCCTGACTTCGTAAAAATTGTGCCTTTCTGAAAATCTGGTAAATTATGTAGCCCAAACAAATAATCAAGATTGATTTTTAAGTCTTTTAACGCTTGATTTATCCTTTCAGCGCCTTCACCTGTTTCTTCAGCAGGCTGAAAAATCACGTAAACACTACCTTTCTGTAAGGGATTCTTTTGCAGAAAACTTGCAATACCTGCCACCATTGCCATATGGCCATCATGACCGCATTTATGAGAAACATGAGGAGTTTTGGATTCATACGCTAAATGAATGGTTTCTTCAATGTGTAAAGCATCCAAATCAGCTCGAAAACCTACATTTTCGCCTTCCTCTTTTCCTTTGAACAAGGCAATCACTCCATGTCCTCCCACATTTTGCCAGATTTTATCAGGTTGACAACTCGTAAGAAATTCTAGAATGATCTGTGCAGTCTTTTCTTCCTGATTGGAAACTTCAGCATGGGCATGTAATTGATGTCTTAATTTTACAAGCTCTTCTACATCAAGCTTTAAATCCATAAAAAATAGTTTTAACAGAGTCTAACAGGCTTCTATCGGAGCAAAAAAAGTCTTCATTCCAAAATCGGGTTCAAATTACAACACTTTATGCATTTTCATCCCAGAAACCATTTAAACTTTATTCTACAGTTTTTTCAATATAATTGGAATTTAAGATACCTAATGCCCCCATGTATTTAACTTTAAAATTAATCAAATCTCCAACTTTGCGCTTCTTAACATTTTCTCCTAAATCTATCACAATCATATCGGAGCTGGAACCGACAATTTCAAAGTCATAACCATCTAAAATCAGATACTTAGGGTCGATATCCAATACCCCAATATCTAATATAGCCCTATAACTGGTCTCACCATACAATGATTCATCAATTTCAGTGGTTTCTCCCTGAGGATTTGCGGCCATTTCGCCCATCGGTACTTTTGGCTTTTCTGTTATTTCTATGATTTCAGTAAAAAGCTCCAGACAATCATCATGCATTCCTTCAATGGTAGTTTCCTCAAAAAGATTAGCCCCAAAGTAAAGTGTTTCTCCAATACGGAAATGGTTAACCCCAGCAGGAATCTGCTTGTTCATGATCAATGGAATAGTGACAGATGTTCCTCCAGAAACCAAAGGCAACTTTCTGTTGAACTTCAACTCGATAATCTGTTTATACAAGCTCAACTGGATGAGCTTATCTTGTGAAGGCATGACACCATGAAGGCAGTTCAAATTCGTTCCTATTCCCTCAATTTGAATGTTGGGTAATTCAAATACCTTAGCATAAAAATCTATCAAATGATCACCCATCACCCCTTCTCTCAAATCACCAGTTTCTACCATGATGATCACCTTGTGCTTCTTCTTCTGTCGAACAGCCTCATCTGACAGGAGTTTCAAAGTATAATATTCCGTATTCATGCTCATATCAGCATATTTCACTATATCTGGAATACTCCTTTTTGCGGGTGGCTTTATGTAGCAGGTTTTTACAGTAGAGTCAATTTCCTTTACTTTTTGCAGGTTCTTAATCCTAGAATCGTGGATCTCCCTGAAACCCAAATTGATAACTTCCTTCAAATAAAGTTCGTTGCCACAAAAAAGCTTGGTAACAGCCCCCCAATCTAAGTTATTTTTAGTAAAAAGCTGGTGTAAAAAATCAAAGTTATGTTTAAGTTTATCTTTGTATAATTTTAAAAATGCCATATTTATTTCTTTAACCTCATCTCCAAATATTTGTTGGTGAAGCCTAATTTCTCATATAAAAATTTGGCAGGATTTTCTGGTTCCACATGAAGGGCAATATCTCCTTTCGCTGTATTGATTGCTTTTCTCATCAGCTCTTTACCAACTCCTTTACCCCTCTGGTCAGAATGAACAGCTATGTACACCAATATGTTTTCAGGGATATAACCTGACATTCCTGTTTGGTTGACCACTACTGCTCCTTTAATACTTCCACTCTCTCTAGCTAAAACTACAAATCCACCTTGATGACCAAATGAACTGAGTGCATAATCCAGACATTTCATAATGTCATCTTTAGAATCACCGAATTCATCAAGATGAGTATGAAGGAAATCCGCAATCTCGTTTTTTTGTAAAGTTGTTGCTGAGTCTATTGAAGTTAAAGTTTGAAATTCCATGTAGTTATTATTTTTTAGGATAAATTAGAGAGTAAGTTACGAAAATTATTGCTGAAAATGATATTCCAAATACATTGGGATCTAATCCTGCGGGTAATTTAAATAAAATATCAGAAAAAGGAATTCCAATAATCTGCATTTTATTAATTGATTCTACCACTTGACCGGGCGACATACTATCGATGCTAATCCCGATAAAATCTATACTTGATTTTGCTTCACTTATAAATGTTCGTAATTCAGGCATTTTAGTTGCAGTTCCGAAGGTGATTTTATTAGCCTGAAGTAATGCTGTAGTTAAACCACCGGTTATCATAGCCCAAAATGCTGCGTTACTATTGCTCTTTTTCCAAAACAATCCACCTAAAATCGGGATAAAAAGACCTGAAACCATAAAAGCATAACTGTATAGCATTAGACTTAACACATTTTCCATAGCACTGGCAAGTAAAAGCGCTACAGCCCCAACGATCAAGGTTACCACTTGAGATAACCGTAACTCTTTTTTATCAGAATTAAATCTATTGGTGAATTTCTTTATAAAATCTGAGACAATATTTCCTGAAGATGCCATCAAGCAACTATCAGCTGTAGAAAGTATGGCTGAAAAATATGCGGACATCATTATACCCAACAATCCAACAGGGAGAACAGTAGCTAGCATCATGGGCAAACCCTTTTCTGGATCTGCTTCCGCTATATTTTCAGGCCCCAGAGCTGCAAACATTCCTTGATCTGCCGCCACCCTAGCCAAAACGCCCAATGCAACTCCCATAAATGCCATAATTGGCCACTCAAACACACCTGCAATAAACCATGCTTTCTTCGCAGTCTTGACATCTCTACTTGCATAGATTCTTTGATACAATGTCATGCCTACAAACCAGATAGGGATAATGGTAACAACCCAATATATTATATCTTGCCAGCCGATATTAGTAAAAGAAAGCATCTCAGGATCTAAAGTCTCCTTTATAGCCTGCCATCCCCCTACCGCGGTATAAGAAAGCGGAATTCCAATGAAAATTAGTCCTCCTAGCAAAAGTATCCATTGAATGGTATCGGTGTAAATCACTGCTTTTATACCACCCATGACGGTATAGACCACTGCGATAACCCCCATGATAATTAATGCATGATTCAAGCCCAATTCGGGAAATGTTCCGGAAGCTAATTTTGCCCCAGCTAATATTTGGGAGCTAGTAAAACCCAAATAACCAATTGCTGAAATTAAGGCAGCTAATAATGCCGTCTTCTTATCAAAAAAGTACGCAAACAATTGAGGCATAGTGTGGAATTTTTCAAATGCTTTATTCCCTCTAACTATAGGAATTAGAAAAACCGCAGCTAGCCACGCACCTATCAATCCTGTAAAGAGCATCCAAGAACCTGATATCCCAATGGTAAAGCCTAGTCCGCCCAAACCGATTGAAAACCCACCTCCAACATCTGTAGCCACAACACTTAATCCAATATGCCAGCTGGTCATTTTCCTACCTCCCACGTAGTAATCATCCATCCCCTTGTTTGATCGTAGGAAATAATATCCCACCCCTAACATGGCAATCATATAAGCTATAAAAATAGAAATATCTATAATATGCATATTCTATAGTATCAAAAATGAAAATTGTATTTCAACAATAAGATTGGATTAAAACTTAAACTACGAAAAATTTGGCAATTCGTAAAATCCGAGGAAAGTCAGATAGTGTCGAAGACGCGCTTAAGAATGGAGAATATGCGCTCTATTTTTTCTTATTAATTAAATAACTGTAAATCAAGCAACAAGTGACTTTCTATATATATATATATATATATATATATATATAT
>TARA_R110002012_G_scaffold81945_3_pt1 | contig 50323 bp, 52 predicted proteins | sample TARA_R110002012 | Tara Oceans TARA_R110002012 (sample SAMEA4396515) | marine metagenome | biome: Westerlies Biome; feature: [DCM] deep chlorophyll maximum layer (ENVO:01000326); material: water (ENVO:00002006), including particulate matter (ENVO:01000060) such as... | depth 40 m
GACTGTGAATGTAGAAGATTCTATACCACCAGTTACTGCTTATGCAGGAGAGGATGTAGCTATTTGCGAAAATGCTTCAACTACATTAATTGGAACAGGAGGTTCATCTTACACATGGAATACAGGTGAAACCACTCAAAGTATTACCGTGAGTCCAACAGCTACAACAACCTATACTGTTTCTGTAACAGATGGTAACACAACGGATTATGATTCAGTTCTTGTAACCGTAAATCCTTTACCAACTGCAAATGCTGGTTCAGATATTACCATTACAAATGGAGAGAGTACTACATTAACGGCAACAGGTGGAACTTCCTATTTATGGAATACAGGCGAAACAACGTCTAGTATTTCTGTGAGTCCAACAGCAACAACAACCTATTCCGTGTCAGTTACAGAGAATACATGTTCAAGTCAGGCAATTGTTACTGTGATTGTAGAAGATTCTATTCCAACAGTTATTGCTTATGCAGGTGAAGATGTGTCTATTTGTGAAAATGCATCAACTATTTTAACAGCATCAGGTGGTTCTATTTACGAATGGAGTACAGGTCAAACCACGCAAAGTATTACGGTAAACCCTTCAAGTACCACAACTTATACTGTTAATGTTTCTGAAGGAAATGTAACTGATTCAGATACCGTTACCGTAACGGTTAACCCGTTGCCAGTTATTATTACAGGTGATGATCCTACAATTGAATTTGGGCAAAATACAACGCTTTCGGCTTCTGGAGGAACGGATTATTTATGGAGTACAGGCGAAACAACACAACAGATTACAGTAAGTCCAACTTTTACTACTATCTATACAGTTACTGTTTCTAACGATGGCTGTTCGGACACTAAAAATGTTCAAGTTAACGTAGTCGATTTAGTAATTGCTAATGCTGGTGACGATGTTGAAATTTGTGCAGATGGAAATGATAATACAAGTGCAACACTGCGTGCTACAGGTGGTTTATATTATCAGTGGAATACAGGAGAAACAACGCAAAGTATTACAGTAAGTCCCTTGGAGTCTACTATTTATGAAGTTATAGTATCTAACGGATTTAATTCGGAAACAGATACAGTGAATGTCACTGTTAATGAATGTTTATCCACGTTTGATCCTGAAGTTGTAAATACCGAAATGATGGTGTTTCCAAATCCAGCAACAAGTGAAATAAACGTAAAAGTTTCAGGATATGATAATGACACCAAAATTAGTATCTATGATATGTTAGGACGGTTAATACAAACAAATACTATTGGTATTACTTCTAATGAACCCATAACCAAAAAAATTAATGTATCAAACTTACCGAGAGGTATGGTAATAGTTACCATGAATCAAAATGGAAACGTTCAGACTAAAAAGATTGTTTTGAATTAATTACTTAAAATTTGAATATAGAAAAGCCATCTAAAAAACACATTTAGGTGGTTTTTTATTTCCAAATCACATCTGTTATGGTCGCAACACTATCACAATTTTCAATCATCAGGTCTAATGTAGCGTCTTTAAGTCTACCTTCTAAAAAATAAATACCACAAGGTTCCTTTCTTGTATCACTTTTAGAAAATTGAATATCACCATATTTCATTATGGAACGTAAAGTCGAACTATCAATAGATCTAGCTCGTAGTTCTTTTTCCACAATTGGGCTAATATGTAATGTTTTGGAATTTATGTTTTTTAAAACACGTGCTTCCGGACCATAAGCACATGAGGCTTTTTTGCCATTTAAAAAAAAGGCTAATAACACTAAACCAACAGAAAATCCGCCTAGGTAATACCCAATACGTTTTATTAATTTCACAGTAAATTATTTAGAAATTTAAAAAATAAAAATATCGACTAAAATATCAATAAATTAACATCGCTATGTTTTAAGTCGAACCATTCGCCAACTAATTTGCTGGTTAAAATGCCGTGGTAAAAATACAACCCATTTTTTAAACCTCTATCAAAACGTAACGAATTTTCTAAACCACCATCTTCTGCAATTTTTAACAAATAAGGTGTACAAATATTACTAATAGAAATGGAAGCTGTACGCGAATATCGAGCTGGAATATTAGGCACACAATAGTGTGTGACTCCGTGTTTTATAAACGTTGGTGTTTTATGAGATGTGACTTCACTTGTTTCAAAACAACCACCCATATCGATACTTACATCAATAATTACAGAACCTGTTTTCATATTTTCAACCATGGATTCAGTGACTATAACAGGTGCTCTGTTTTTTCCACGAACAGCTCCAATAACCACATCGCAACGTTTTAAAGCTTTAGATAAATTTTTGGGTTGCAATGTTGAGGTGAAAATTGTGCGACCTAAATTAGCTTGAATACAGCGTAATTTGGTGATAGAGTTATCAAAAACTTTGACATTGGCACCCAATCCAATAGCGCTTCTGGCTGCAAATTCCCCAACAGTTCCTGCACCTAAAATAACCACTTCAATTGGTGGTACACCACTAATATTTCCAAATAAAAGACCATTACCATTGTTTACATTGCTTAAAAGTTCTGAAGCAATTAATACAGATGCAGTACCAGCTATTTCGCTTAAACTTCTTACAGCTGGATAGGCACCATCTTCATCGCGAATAAACTCGAAAGCTAGAGCTGTTATACGTTTGCTAGCAAGGGTTTCAAAATATTTTTTGTTTTGTGTTTTAAGCTGTAAAGCAGATATAAGTATAGTTTGCGGATTAATTAGTTTTATTTGATCTAGAGTAGGTGGTTCCACTTTCAAAATCATAGGACACGCATATACTTTTGCTGTGTCTTTGGTTATCTCTGCTCCAGCTTCACTATAATCTTTGTCACTAAAGTTAGCACCTTTTCCAGCTCCAGATTCCATTAGTATTCGATGACCATTACTGGTTATAGCAGAAACGGCATCTGGTGTTAAGCAAACCCGTTTTTCTTGAAAAGCAGTTTCTTTGGGTATCCCAATAAATAACTCACCTTTTTTCTTGTAGATTTCTAGTGTTTCTTCTTGTGGAAGTAATTGTTGCTTGGTAAAAGGTGATAGTGGTTTGGACATAATTGGATATCATAATATGGATACCTCAAATTACGAATTAATTTTTGAAACAATAATGTGTTTTCTAAAAATACTGCTTAATCTTGCCCCAAAGCGAGGTTGGCTTCAACATAAACTCATCTTCTAATTCTTGTAATGATTTGTTGGCTGTATTTAATTTATCAAACATTTTGGCACGAATTAAATAAATAGAAGGCACGATTATAGCCATTACCGGAAGCAGATAAATTAATTGAAATTCATCGATATAAGAAATATTTTGATTAAACATGCCAATTATCTGATATATATACATAGTGATGGGTACTAAAATCGTATGATACCACCAATGACGGCAAGTAAAAAACCAAATCAATAAAAATAGAACTGGAACCAATTTCCCGGTTAAAACCCACATAGCAAAATTAGCATCTCCCCAACTTCCACTATCATATGAAAATAGAAAAGTGTTCCAAATTTGACCATTAGGAACACTTTCATATAAATAAAATAGATAAGGAGACAGGGCTAAAAATGTCCCTATTATGCTCCCTACAATTAAAGAAGTCTTACTTACATTATCCGTTTGCAGGAATTTGGTAAGTCTTTTTCTTGATTTTTGTTGTTTGTTGGTCATTTAAATCGATTAAGTTGGCAGCTTGTGCTGTAAACAACATTCCTCCAAAAATTGCGATTGCTAATACATACTTTTTTGTTCTCATAATATAAGGGATTTAATTAATTAATAATCCAAATGTATATGAGTTGCATGTTTTAAAATAGCTCGAAATGTTAAAATTATGTTAAAATCAACGTTTTTTAAAATTTCGATTACGGTTTTCCCGTAAAATGCCTCAGTTTGAGCGTTTGTTGTTTTTTCAGTCTTATAAAAAAAGCCTTATTTTAATGTTATTTGTCTTTTTTCTGTTCCTATTTGCTCTAATGAAATGATATGATAATCATCTGATAAAAGCGGTTTAATGATATCTGGCCATTCTATAAATAACCAATTGTTACTATCTAAATAATCTTCAATTCCAAAATCGTAAGCTTCTTCTATGGCGTTTAATCGGTATAAATCAAAATGATAAATATCCAAATTAGCTGTTGTATAGGTGTTTACTAAAGAAAAAGTTGGGCTGCTTATAACATCTGTACTACCTAACTCCTTGGCTAACGCTTTTATTAATGTTGTTTTACCCGTACCCATGGCGCCATCAAATAAAACAACCCGGTGTTTTAATGTTTTTAAAACCTCTAGAGCTATGCTATTTAAGCTTTCTAATTTATATTCTAAAATCAAAGCACATTATATTAAAGGGCAATAATAAGTAATAAATATCATAAAAACTAATAAAACATGTATTTCATCGGTTTTTTTTGTATTTCAAGGATTTTTCTATTTTGGGTCTAAAACTATAAATGGTATTATCATTTCTTCTAAAGACACACCACCATGCTGATAGGTATTTCTATAATAACTTACATAATGATTATAGTTATTAGGATAAGCAAAAAACAGATCGTTTTTAGCAAAAATAAAGGAGCTACTCATAGTAATAGCTGGTAAATGAATAGATTTTGGGTCTTTAGCAACAAGTACATCTTTATCTTGATAGGTTAAACTACGACCAGTTTTGTACCTTAAATTTAAGGATGTGTCCTTGTCGCCAACTACTTTAGACGGGTTTTTTACGTTAATCGTTCCATGATCCGTTGTGAGTATCAATTTAAATCCTAATTGCTGTGCTTGCTGAATAATTTCTAATAGTGGTGAGTTTTTAAACCAGCTTTGGGTTAAAGAGCGATAGGCTTTATCATTGGAAGCTAATTCTTTTACGACATCCATTTCGGTTTTTGAGTGGGAAAGCATATCTACAAAATTGTAGACAACTACAGTTAAATCAGTATCTTTTAGTGTTTTGAAATTATCGACTAATTGTTTTCCATTTCTTAAATTAGTAATCTTAAAATATTTAGTGGATAAGTTTTGTAAGCCTAACCGTTTTAATTGGGCTTCCAGAAATTCTTCTTCATGCAAGTTTTTACCGCCTTCATCGGTATCGTTTTTCCATAAATTTGGATGCATTTTCTCCATGTCTGAAGGCATTAAACCCGAAAAAATAGCATTTCTGGCATATTGCGTGGCAGTTGGTAAAATGCTAAAAAAGGCTTCTTCTTTCCGCTTTTTGTAATAATTATTAATAACGGGTTCAAAAGCTTTCCATTGGTCGTAACGCAAATTATCAATAACAACAAGCAATGTAGGCTGCTCTTTGCTAATTTCTGGTACAACCTTATTTTTAAATAAATTATGAGATAATGTTGGCGCATCTGTGTTTGGTTCAAACCATTTGGGGTAATTTTTATCAATAAATTTACCAAATTGTGTATTGGCTTCCGTTTTTTGCGATTCTAAAATTTCAAACATGCCAGAGTCCTCAATGTCCTCTAGTTGCATTTCCCAATAAATCAGTTTTTGGTATAATGTTACCCATTCCTCATAGGTGTTAACCATACTTAAGTCCATAGCAATTTTACGAAATTCTTGTTGGTAATTAGAGGTTGTTTTTTCAGAAACCAATCGGGAATGATCTAGATTTTTCTTCAAACTCAATAAAATCTGATTCGGATTTACAGGTTTTATCAAGTAATCGGCTATTTTGTTGCCAATAGCTTCTTCCATTATATATTCTTCTTCACTCTTTGTAATCATGACCACTGGAAGTGTATCACGTTTTTCCTTAATTTCATTTAAGGTTTCCAAACCGGTTAATCCTGGCATGTTCTCATCTAGAAAAACAATATCAAAATTTTTATCGTCTAAAATTTCTAAAGCTTCTGTACCGCTTTTACAGGTAGTTACTTTGTAATTTTTTTGTTCTAAAAAGATAATATGAGGTTTTAATAAATCAATTTCATCGTCAACCCAAAGAATATTTATATGGTTCATGTATATTTGTTTATATATTAATAATATGATAGTAAGCTTGCAGACAAAAAACAAACTCAAGATATTTAACGATCCAATTTACGGATTTATTACCATTCCAAATGCGCTGATTTTCGATTTAATCGAGCATAAATATTTTCAACGCTTACGGCGAATCTCCCAAATGGGATTGTCATATTTAGTTTATCCTGGCGCGCACCACACACGTTTTCATCATGCTTTAGGTTGTATGCACTTAATGCAAAAAGCAGTCCAAGTACTTCGTTTTAAAGGGGTTGAAATATCTGAAGATGAAGAAAACGCCTTGTGTATAGCCATACTTTTGCATGATATTGGTCATGGTCCTTTCTCACATGCTATGGAGCATAGTATAGTAAATGGCGTGAGTCATGAGCATATTTCCCTTCAATTTATGGAGGTTTTAAACGCTGAATTTAACGGAAGTTTAACGCTTGCCATTCAAATTTTTAAGGGAGAATACCACAGACCCTTCATGTGCGCTTTAATTTCCAGTCAGTTTGATATGGATAGAGCCGATTATTTAAAGCGTGATAGTTTTTATACAGGTGTTGCCGAGGGGAATATTAATAGCGACCGATTAATTACTATGCTTAATGTAGTTAACGATGAATTAGTTGTTGAAGAAAAAGGTATTTATAGTATTGAAAAGTTTTTGGTAGCTAGGCGGCTTATGTATTGGCAAGTGTATTTGCACAAAACAGGTTTAGCAGCAGAACAGTTGTTAATGCGCGTTTTGCAACGCGCTAAAGAGTTAACACAACAAGGTGCAACTTTAGAGGCTAGTAAGCCGTTGCAGTTTTTTCTTCAAAATGACATTAAAATAGACAATTTTAATACCGAAACATTAAATACATTCTCCAAATTAGACGATTATGATATTATCATGGCTATGAAAGCTTGGCAATATCATGATGATTTTGTTTTAAAGAATTTATGCGACATGATAATTAATAGGCAATTATTAAAGGTGAAATTGAAAAAGAACATCATAAAACCTGAAAAACTTAACATGTACATAAAAAAATTAATGAAACAATATGAAGTTTCAGAACATGAAGCAGCTTATTTTGTGTTTACAGGAGCAATAACCAATCAGGCTTATGAACAACATAAACAGCCTATAAATGTGTTGTTTCAGAATGGAAAAATTCAAAATATAGTTAAAGCATCAGACCAATTAAACTTAAAAGCATTGTCAAAACCTGTTACAAAATATTATATATGTTATCCTAAAGATAAAATGTAATACATTTTTTCTATTTTTGCTTTCAATGAAATTTACAGCAGAACAAATAGCAGGTATATTAGAAGGTGAAATTGTTGGCGACTCTAACATAGAGGTTTCCAGATTATCCAAAATTGAGGAAGGATCGGCAGGAGCCTTAACCTTTCTCTCAAATCCTAAATACACACCATATATATATACAACTAAAGCTTCTATTACAATAGTTAATAAAAGCTTTATACCAGAAAAGGAAATACATACTACTTTAATTAAGGTAGAAGATGCTTATAAGGCATTTTCTAAACTATTAGAATATTATAATCAGGTTAAACTGAATAAGTCGGGAATAGAACAACCAACACATATTTCAGATTCAGCAAAACTAGGAAACAATCTATATATAGGCGCGTTTTCATACATTGGTAATAATGTAGAAATTGGAGATGATGTTAAAATATTTCCAAACACATATATAGGAGATAATGTGATTATTAAAAATAATACAATTGTTTTCGCAGGGGTTAAAATTTATTCAGACTGTTTAGTTGGTTCCCATTGCGTTATTAATTCGGGAGCTATTATTGGAGCTGATGGTTTTGGTTTTACTCCAAATGAAAAAGGCGAATACAACAAAGTACCACAAATAGGTAATGTTATTTTAGAAGATTTTGTAGATGTAGGTGCAGCAACAACAATAGATCGTGCCACATTAGGATCTACCATAATACGAAAAGGCGTAAAATTGGATAACCAAATCCAAATAGCTCACAATGTAGAAATAGGAAAAAACACCGTAATAGCAGCGCAAACAGGTATTGCAGGCTCAACCAAAATTGGCGAAAATTGCCAGGTTGGTGGACAAGTTGGTATTGCAGGACATTTAACAATAGGTAATAATGTTAAAATCCAAGCCCAATCTGGTATTGGAAAAAACATTAAAGATAATGAAGTTTTACAAGGTTCACCTTCGTTTAACTATAGTGATTGGAATAAATCCTATGTTCATTTTAAAAATTTACCAAAACTTGTGAAATCATTAAACGATATAGAAAAAAAAGTAAATGGGAATAATTAATACGGATATCAAACAGAAAACCATTGCCACTGAAGTTTCTCTTAAAGGTGTTGGTTTACACACTGGAAATGATGTAACCTTAACACTCAAACCTGCGCCAGAAAATTTTGGCTTTGCTTTTAAACGCATTGATTTAGAGGGTAGCCCAGTTATTGAAGCTGATGCAAATTACGTTACTAATACGCAGCGTGGCACCTGTCTTGAAAAAAACGGTGTTATTATCCAAACATGCGAGCACGTGTTAGCAGCTCTTGTTGGTATGGACATTGATAATGCTATTTTAGAAATAAATGCTGCCGAGCCACCTATTATGGATGGGTCTTCTAAATTTTTTGTTGAAGCTATTGAAAAAGCTGGTATTGTTGAACAAGAAGCTTTTCGTGAAGCTTATGAAGTAACTGATGTTATATCATACACAGACGAAGAAACTGGAAGTGAAATTCTAGTTATGCCTTCAAAAGAGTATCAAGTTACTACCATGGTGGATTTTGGCACTAAAGTTTTAGGTACGCAGAATGCGTCTATCAAAAACATGTCTGAATTTAAGGATGAAATATCGGATTCTAGAACCTTTAGTTTTCTTCACGAAATTGAAACACTTTTAGAACATGGCCTTATAAAAGGTGGCGATTTAAACAATGCTATTGTTTATGTAGATAAAGAGCTATCTACAGCAACCATGGAAAAATTGAAAGTTGCTTTCAAAAAAGATTCTATATCTGTAAAACCAAATGGTATTCTAGATAATTTAACCTTACATCACCCTAACGAAGCGGCTAGACATAAATTATTAGATGTTATTGGCGATTTAGCGTTGATAAAAACCCATATAAAAGGTAAAATAATTGCTAATAAACCTGGGCATTTTGTGAATACACAATTTGCTAAAAAAATGTCTAAAATTATTAAAAACGAGCGTCGTAATAATGTGCCAAATATTGATTTGAATCAGGAACCTTTAATGGATGTGAATCAGATAATGAATATGTTGCCACATAGACAGCCTTTTTTATTAATTGACAAAATATTTGAGCTTACAGATTCAGGCGTTATCGGCATGAAAAATGTAACCATGAACGAACCTTTTTTTGCAGGTCATTTTCCTGGAGCACCAGTTATGCCTGGTGTTCTTATTGTAGAAGCTATGGCTCAAACAGGTGGTATTTTAGTTTTAAGTACGGTTCCAGATCCTGAAAATTATTTAACTTTTTTCATGAAAATTGATAATGTCAAGTTTAAACAAAAAGTAGTTCCTGGTGATACACTTATTTTTAAATGCGATTTAATTACACCTATACGTCGTGGAATTTGTCACATGCAAGGTTACGCTTATGCCAACGGAAAACTGTGTGCCGAAGCAGAATTAATGGCACAAATATCTAAAGTTAAATAACAGAATAAAATGCAGTTTTTTAGTTATAACTTGCAAAAAACAATTTTACCAATAAATTAATTCAAGTACAAAATGAATCAACCACTAGCTTACGTACATCCAGGAGCCAAGATTGCTAAAAATGTCGTTATAGATCCTTTTACTACTATTCATAATAATGTTATTATTGGTGAAGGTACTTGGATTGGTAGCAATGTTACCATAATGGAAGGTGCTCGAATTGGTAAAAACTGTAATATTTTTCCAGGAGCTGTTATTTCAGCAACACCTCAAGATTTAAAATATAAAGATGAAGACACTACAGTAGAAATCGGCGATAATGTTACCATTCGTGAGTGTGTAACCATAAATCGTGGAACAACAGATAGAATGAAAACCGTTATTGGCGATAATTGCCTTATTATGGCATATTGCCATATTGCGCACGATTGTATTGTGGGAAAAAACTGTATTTTTTCAAATAATAGTACACTAGCAGGTCATATAACTGTAGGAGATTATGTTGTTTTAGCCGGAATGACAGCGGTTCACCAATTTTGTTCTATTGGGAATCATGCTTTTGTTACTGGTGGTTCTCTGGTACGAAAAGATGTTCCTCCATTTGTAAAAGCCGCACGTGAACCCTTATCCTATGTAGGAATTAATTCAGTAGGATTAAGACGTCGAGGCTATTCAACAGAAAAAATAAGAGATATTCAAGATATTTACAGAATACTATATCAAAAAAATTATAATAATACTCAAGCAGCCGAAATTATAGAAGCTGAAATGGAAGCAACTCATGAACGTGATGAAATTTTGCAATTTATAAAAGATTCGCAACGTGGTATTATGAAGGGTTACTTCAAATCAAATTAAAAAAACAAGTAAAATGGCAACAACATCAGATATTCGCAACGGATTATGTATTCGTTATAATCATGATATTTACAAAATAATTGAATTTTTACACGTAAAACCTGGAAAAGGTCCAGCGTTTGTAAGAACAAAAATGAAAAGTGTTACATCAGGAAAAGTATTAGATAATACGTTTTCTGCAGGACATAAAATTGAGGATGTTCGAGTGGAAACTCATAAATTTCAATTTTTATATAATGATGGTGAATTTTACCATTTTATGAACCAAGAAGATTATACACAAATCCGTTTATTAGAAGCGGCTTTAGATAGAGCCGATTTAATGAAAGAAGGTGAAGTAGTAACCGTATTAATTAATACAGAAGACAATATGCCGCTTTCTGTTGATTTGCCTGCTAGTGTAATTTTAACAGTAACGCACACAGAACCTGGTGTAAAAGGAAATACAGCAACAAATGCAACAAAACCTGCAACGGTAGAAACTGGAGCAGAAGTAAATGTTCCACTTTTTATAAACGAAGGCGATAAAATTAAAGTGGAAACTGAAAAGGGAACTTACAAAGAGCGCGTAAAATAATAAAGATTAGTAAACTGTTTTCAATAGGCAGTAATCAATTTATTAAAAAATGAAGTTTCCAAAACAACATACATTAAAAGAAATTGCGTCACTAATTGATGTTACATTTATTGGTGAAGCCAACTTTCCTGTTCTCGGGATGAATGAAATTCATGTTGTAGAGCCTGGAGATATTGTGTTTGTAGATCACCCAAAGTATTACGATAAAGCGCTAAATTCCGCAGCAACTATTGTTCTCATTAATAAAGAAGTCGCGTGTCCAGAAGGTAAAGCACTTTTAATTAGTGATGACCCATTTCGCGATTTTAATAAATTAACCAAACATTTTAAACCGTTTCAACCTGCGTTATCTTCGATTGCTGATTCGGCTAAAATTGGAAAAAACACCATTATTCAACCCAATTGTTTTATTGGAAATAATGTTGTTATTGGTGATAATTGTATCATTCATTCCAATGTAACCATTTATGATGATTCCATTATTGGAAATCATGTAAACATTCATGCTGGAACCATTCTAGGAGCTAGTGCCTTTTATTATAAAAACCGACCTGAAGGATTTGATCCTTTAATTTCAGGCGGTCGAGTAGTTATTAAAGACCATGTGGATATTGGCGCGCTTTGCACCATAGACAGAGGTGTAACAGGAGACACTACAATAGGAGAAGGCTCTAAATTAGATAATCAAATTCAAATTGGTCATGATACCATAGTTGGAAAAAAATGTTTAATAGCATCGCAAACAGGTATTGCAGGATGTGTTATTATTGAAGATGAAGTAACTATTTGGGGACAAGTTGGCGTGAAAAGTGGTATTACTTTAGCTAAAGGAACTGTTTTATATGCACAATCTGGTTTAGGACATTCTACAAATGAAAATACCACGTATTTTGGTTCACCTGCTTCTGAAGCAAGAGAAAGATTTAAAGAAATGGCTTATATTAAACAGATTCCTAAAATAATTGAGCAATTAAAAAATAAATAGATGACTTCTAAAGCGCTTATTAAATCATTTTATGAATCCGATTTATCCAACGATGAAACTTTAATAGAAAAGTTTTATCATAAAGACTGTTTAATTCATTGGAATAGCAGTAAAGGATATACTGAAATGAATTATAACGATGTATCAAATTTCTTTCAAGGTGTAAGAGAATCATATAATAATTTACGTTTCGAAATAACCCATTTATTAGAAGAAGATAATATGGTAACGGTTCGTTATACCTTATTTGCAAATACTATTGAGTCACAGGCCGATGAAATGCCAATTGCACATCATATCTGTATTCATCATGTTAAAGACCAGAAAATCTATCGGTCTTTCGAAATCAGTCAACCGGCAGATATAGATACTTTAGCTTCCGAAGCTTATTCTGAAATAAATATATAAAAACACTTTACTAATAGGTGTTAAAACATTACTTTTGTCACGTTTTAAAAACATATAAAATCAAACTTAAATGAGCGTTTTAGTTAATAAAAATTCAAAGATAATAGTTCAAGGATTTACTGGTAGTGAAGGGACATTTCATGCTGGACAAATGATTGAATACGGAACCAATGTTGTTGGTGGTGTTACACCAGGAAAAGGTGGACAATCCCATTTAGATAGACCTGTTTTTAATACAGTTCAAGAAGCTGTTGAAAAAGTTGGAGCTGATACAACTATTATTTTTGTACCACCTGCTTTTGCTGCTGATGCTATTATGGAAGCTGCTAATGCAGGAATAAAAGTAATTATTACTATTACAGAAGGAATTCCAGTAGCTGATATGATTAAAGCTGCAGATTATATTAAAGATAAAGATTGCCGCTTAATTGGTCCTAACTGTCCAGGTGTTATTACACCAGGTGAAGCTAAAGTAGGTATTATGCCTGGTTTTGTTTTCAAAAAAGGAAAAGTGGGTATCGTTTCTAAATCTGGAACATTAACATACGAAGCTGCTGATCAAGTTGTAAAACAAGGTTTAGGTATTACAACAGCTATTGGTATTGGAGGTGACCCAATTATTGGAACAACTACTAAAGAAGCTATTGAGTTACTAATTAATGATCCAGAAACTGAAGCCGTTGTTATGATTGGTGAAATAGGAGGTCAATTAGAAGCAGATGCTGCTCAATGGTATAAAGCAAGTGGCAGCAAAAAACCAGTTATTGGTTTTATTGCAGGCGAAACGGCACCTGCTGGTCGTACTATGGGACATGCTGGCGCTATTGTTGGTGGTAGTGATGATACTGCCCAAGCCAAAAAGAAAATTATGAGAGAATGTGGTATTCACGTAGTAGATTCTCCTGCTGAAATAGGAAAAAAAGTAAAAGAAGTATTAGGCTAATTTAGCCTTATAAAACTGTTAAAAACCTTACAAAATCTTGTAAGGTTTTTTTATTTGATGCAACTTGTATTTATTATATTTGACAAACAACTAATCACATCAGCGAATTATGAAATTATTAGAAGGAAAAACAGCCATAATAACAGGTGCAAGTAGAGGCATTGGTCGCGGTATTGCCGAGGTTTTTGCACAACATGGTGCTAATATTGCATTTACATATAGCGCTTCGGTTGAAGCTGCAAACGAACTGGAAAACGAACTGAATGCTTTAGGTATTAAAGCAAAAGGTTACAAGAGTAATGCAGCAAGTTTTGATGAAGCACAACAACTTGCAGAAGATGTTGTAAATGAGTTTGGTAGTATTGATATATTAGTTAATAATGCTGGTATTACAAAAGATAATCTACTCATGCGTTTAAGTGAATCCGATTTTGATACTGTTATTGAAGTCAACTTAAAATCTGTATTTAATATGACCAAAGCGGTTCAACGTACTATGCTTAAACAACGAAAAGGCTCTATTATTAATATGAGTTCAGTTGTTGGTGTTAAAGGAAATGCAGGTCAAACAAATTATGCAGCTTCTAAAGCTGGAATCATTGGTTTTTCTAAATCAGTTGCTTTGGAGTTAGGTTCAAGAAATATTAGAAGCAACGTGATTGCTCCTGGATTTATTGAAACTGAAATGACTGCCAAATTAGATGAAGAAACTGTAAAAGGATGGCGTAATGCTATTCCATTAAAGCGTGGCGGAACACCTGAAGATATTGCAAATGCATGCGTATTTTTAGCAAGTGATATGTCGGCTTACGTTACAGGTCAAACACTAAACGTGGATGGTGGTATGCTAACATAATCCATGACAAGTTTAACCATAATTTATATTATCATATCTGGAATTATAGCGCTATTATTAGCGCTTTTTCAGTATGTGTACAAGTCAAAGAAAACTAGAACTAATAGTATCCTAGCAGGTTTACGCTTTGTAACCATTTTTTCTATGCTATTACTTTTGGTGAATCCGAAATTAGATTCGGAAACCTTTTATAATGAGAAACCAAACTTGGTTATTGCAGTTGACGATTCTAATTCTATGCAATTTTTGAATCAAACGGATAGTGTTCAACAAATTATTCAATCATTAAAAAGCAATACTGATTTAAACAACAAATTCAATATTGATTATTACAAATTTAGTAATGAAATTTCACCAAATGATTCACTAGATTTCAATACGAAACAAACCAATATTTCTAAAGCCATCAAAGGTCTTGAAGCTATCTATAAAAATACGGTAGCACCAACGATTCTAATTACAGATGGAAACCAAACCTTTGGGAACGATTATGAGTATACTGCCAGAAGTTACAAACAACCCATTTATCCTATTGTTTTAGGTGATACAACCAAGCATGTCGATTTAAAAATCACCCAATTGAATGTTAATAAATATGCTTTTTATAAAAACAAATTTCCAATAGAAATTATTCTAGTATACAACGGAGAAGAAACTGTAAACTCGGAATTTAAAATTACTGCTGGAAATGCTACGCTATATTCTGAAAAAATTACATTCAGTCAATCAAATAATTCTAAAATTGTTCAAGCCACATTAACAGCAAATCAGATTGGTGTTTTTACATATCAAGCAATAATTGAGCCTATTTCAAACGAAAAAAACACAGTTAATAATAGTAAAAATTTCGCCATAGAAGTCATTGACGAACAGACTAATATTGCTATTGTTAGCAATATCTTGCATCCAGATTTAGGAGCACTTAAAAAAAGTATTGAAAGCAATGAACAGCGAACGGTTAGTATTTTAAACCCTGATGCTTACTTATCAAAAATTGATGAATTTCAGTTAGCCATTTTATACCAACCAAATGCGAAATTTATAGCAGTTTTTGACCAACTAAATTCAGATAATCGCAACAGGTTTATTATTTCAGGGCCCCAAACTAATTGGCAATTTTTAAATAGTGCTAGTTCAAATTATCAGCATGATATTATTAATCAAACGGAAAATTATTTAGCTTCAAAAAATGCTAACTACACAGAGTTTATAGTTCCTGATGTTGCTTTTGAAACATTTCCACCATTATTTGGTTCCTTTGGGAATCTTAACATGAAAGTACCACATCAAGTATTGTTGTATAAACAAATAGGAAATATAACAACCGGAAAACCTTTATTAATAAGCTTTGAAAATCAGAATAGACGTGAGGCTATACTTCTCGGTGAAAACATCTGGAAATGGCGTGCACAAAGCTATTTAAACAATAGTGATTTCAAGATTTTTGATGATTTTATAGGTAAAATGGTACAGTATTTAGCATCTAAAAAACGCAGAGAACGGTTAAGTTTATCCTACCAATCTTTTTACGATGGTAATACCAACGTCATTTTGCAAGCGCAATATTTTAATAAAAATTATGAGTTTGATAATCGGGAAACGCTAGAAATTACAGTTACTGATGGCGTTTCAAAAGAAAGTAAAACAATTCCACTTGTATTAAAAAACAATAATTATGAAGTAGATTTAAGCAGTTTGCCTGCATCAAATTATAAATTCACCGTTTCAACAAATTTGAGTAATATCTCTAAATCTGGAACATTTCAAATATTAGATTATAATATAGAGCAGCAATTTACAAATGCCAATCTTTCTAAATTAAAACAAGTGGCTTTAGCTAATAATGGAGCTGTTTATTTTGCCAATCAAACGGAAGCATTGTTCGCTAATTTATTATCAGATAATCGCTTTGCAACTATTGAGAAAAGTACTAAAAAAATCGTATCTTTGATAGACTGGAAATACCTGTTAGGACTATTAGTTTTGGCACTTTCTGCTGAATGGTTCTTTCGTAAGTATAAAGGTTTAATTTAAATAAAAAACTATGGAAAAATTACCAAAAATTGGATTACCAATTATAATTGTAATCGTTATTTTAATCGTTGTTATTGCTAAATCTGCCATTACCATTGGTTCTGGAGAAGCAGGTGTTTTGTACAAAACATTTGATAACGGTGTTGTTACAGATGAACCTGCTCTAGGAGAAGGTTTTCACATCGTTGCTCCTTGGAATAAGGTACACGTTTATGAAGTACGTCAGCAAGAAATTTTAGAGAAAATGAATGTACTTTCTTCAAATGGACTTGATATTAAATTAGAAGCTTCAGTTTGGTTTCAACCAGCTTTTGAAAGTTTAGGTAAATTGCACCAAGAAAAAAGTGAAATGTATAAAGAGCGTGTTCTGTTACCAGCAATTCGTTCTGCTGCAAGAAGTGTTGTTGGTCGTTATACGCCAGAACAATTATATTCTAGTAAGCGAGATGCTATTCAACAAGAAATTTTTGAAGAAACGCAAAAAATTGTCAAGGATCAATACATTCAATTAAATGAGGTATTAGTTCGAGATGTAACATTACCTCCAACTATTAAGGATGCAATTGAGCGTAAACTAAAGCAAGAACAAGAGTCTTTAGAATATGAATTTAGGTTAGTTACAGCTGCTAAAGAAGCTGAAAAAGTAATTATTGAAGCACAAGGTAAAGCAGATGCTAACCGAATTTTAAGTGCCTCTTTAAACGATCAAATTCTTCGTGACAAAGGTATTGAAGCAACGGTTAAACTTTCAGAATCACCTAATAGCAAGACTATTATAATAGGTTCAGGAGAATCAGGATTACCAATTATTTTAGGTAACCAATAATAGGATTAAAAATTACAGCAAAATTTGTTAGGAATAATCAATATATTTTAACAATCTTTGTGCAGACAAATAAAAGACATGAGTTTTATTCAATTACATCATCATCATTTTCATACGTGCACTCAAGCAGGCTGAAAATGTATTGAATAAAATCAACATATTAAAAAACCCGTTTGAGTATCTCAAGCGGGTTTTGCTTTTCCATTCATTCGGATTTCAACCCGTTTAGATTTACTCAAACACCATTCAAGTTTAACTAAATAAAAACTCACAGCTGTGAGAGATGTTATGAGAAAATTAAAAATTGCTGTTCAAAAATCGGGTCGTTTACATGACGATTCCATGAAAATACTGAAAGAAGTCGGTATTTCAATTGATAATGGTCGTGATCAATTAAAAGTTTCCGCCAAAAACTTCCCTTTAGAAGTGTTCTACCTTCGTAATGGAGATATTCCACAATACCTTTTAGATGGAGTAGTAGATGCTGCTATTATTGGCGAAAATGTACTAATTGAAAAAGGAAATAGTATTTCAATTGTTGAAAAATTAGGATTTTCATCCTGTCGTGTTTCTTTAGCTGTTCCAAAATCTGAAACATATTCTGGAATTCAATCGTTAAATGGCAAACGTATTGCTACTTCATACCCAAATACTGTGAATGCCTTTTTGAAAGAAAATAATTTAGAAGCGCAACTTCACATTATTAACGGTTCAGTTGAAATTGCACCTAATATAGGGTTAGCGGATGCTATTGTGGATATTGTTTCTAGTGGAAGCACGCTATTTAAAAATAACTTGCAGGAGGTTGAAGTGTTGCTTCAATCGGAAGCCGTTCTTGCTATTTCTCCAAAAATTGGTATGGAAGAACAAGCTATTTTAGATAAACTGCAATTTCGTTTACAGTCTGTCTTAAAAGCTAGAAAATCACGGTATGTTTTACTGAATGCACCAAATGATAAGCTGGACAAGATTATTCAAATTTTACCAGGTGTTAAAAGCCCAACCGTTTTGCCTTTAGCAGAATCAGGATGGAGTTCCTTACATTCTGTTATTGATAAAAATGATTTTTGGGAAATAATAGATGAATTAAAAATAGCAGGAGCAGAAGGAATTCTCGTTTGTCCAATTGAAAATATGGTATTATGAAACTAGTAGAAAACCCACAAAATGACGTTTGGTTAAATTTATTGGAACGTCCAACAGCAACTGTTGATGATATTGAAACAACAGTAACCGAAATCTTTAAAGATATTCAGCAGCATGGTGATACAGCAGTTTTAAAATATACCGATGTTTTTGATGGTGTAAAATTAAATAGCATGCTGGTTTCTTCTGAAGAAATAAAGACTGCCCAAAATAATGTTAGCTCAAAACTAAAAGAAGCTATTTTATTAGCCAAAAAAAATATTAATCGATTTCACGAAGCGCAAAAAACACAAAAAATTGAAATTGAAACCAAAACAGGTGTTTTATGTTGGCAAGAAAAACGAGCCATTCAAAAAATAGGTTTATATATTCCTGGTGGAACAGCGCCTTTATTTTCAACGGTTTTAATGCTGGCTGTTCCTGCTAAACTTGCTGGCTGTGATGAAATTATTTTGTGTTCACCTCCTAATAAATCTGGAAAAATTGCTGATGAAATTCTGTATACTGCCGATTTATGTGGTGTGACTAAAATTTTTAAAGTAGGTGGTATTCAAGCTATTGCTGCCATGACATTTGGTACCGAAACAATAAATCCTGTATATAAAATTTACGGACCAGGAAATCAGTTTGTAACTGTAGCCAAACAATTAGCAACTAAATTTGGTGTAGCAATAGATATGCCTGCAGGACCAAGTGAGTTATTGGTAGTTGCAGATGATACAGCAGTTCCAAAATATGTGGCAGCAGATTTGTTAAGCCAAGCTGAACATGGTTCAGATAGTCAAGTGATTTTAGTCTCAACTTCTAAAAAACTGATTAATGAAGTTATGAAAGAAATTACGATACAAATGGCACAATTACCACGAAAATCTATAGCTAAAAAAGCAATAGCTAATTCTAAAGCAATTTTAGTTTCTAATTATCAAGAAGCGTTGCGTTTTATTAATGCCTATGCTCCAGAACATTTTATAGTCTGTACGGAAAACGATATATTCTTTACTGAAGGCATTCAAAATGCTGGATCTGTTTTTATTGGTAATTATACACCAGAAAGTGCTGGAGATTATGCCTCTGGAACTAATCACACCTTACCAACAAACGGTTTTAGTAAATCCTATTCTGGTGTAAATTTAGATAGTTTTAGTAAGGCAATTACGTTTCAGAAAATTACAGAAACGGGTTTGTTAAATATTGGAAGTGCAATTGAAATTATGGCAGAAGCAGAAGGGTTACAAGCGCACAAGAATGCCGTTTCTATACGTTTAAAAGATTTACAATCATGAATATTCAAAAACTAATTAGACCCAATATTCTCAAGTTAAAACCGTATGCGTCTGCTAGAGATGAATTTAAGGATTTTAAAAAAAGCATGACGTTTTTAGACGCAAATGAAAACCCTTTTGAAACAGGTTTAAATCGCTACCCAGATCCACAACAATTGGCGTTAAAATTACAATTGTCTAGTATAAAAGGGTGTAATCTGAATCAGTTATTATTAGGGAACGGAAGTGATGAAGTTTTAGATTTAATATTTAGAACTTTTTGTGAGCCTGGTAAAGATAACGTTATATTGTTGCCGCCAACATACGGAATGTATGAGGTTTTGGCAGATTTAAATAATATTGAGGCTATTAAAATTCCGTTAACTTCAGATTTTCAACCGAACGTTACTGATATTTTAGAAGCTGTAAATTCTCACAGTAAAATACTATTTCTGTGTTCACCAAACAATCCAACAGCTAATAGTTTTGAGGCAAAATCTGTTGAAGAATTACTTCAAAAATTCAAAGGTATCGTAGTCATTGATGAAGCTTATATAGATTTTTCAGAATCTGAAAGTTGGCGTAGTAGGTTAGCTGAATTCCCAAATCTTATTGTGATACAAACGCTTTCAAAAGCCTACGGTTTGGCAGGAATTCGTTTAGGAATGGGAATGGCTTCACCGGAAATCATACAGGTTCTAAATAGTATTAAACCACCATATAACGTCAATCAGCTAACACAACAAAAGGCTTTAAATAAATTAGAAAATTTGGAGGTTATTACCAATCAAATTCAATTGATAAAAAATGAACGTATCCGAGTACTTTCAGCTTTTAAAAAAATGAATTTTATTACTAAATGTTTTCCAAGTGATGCTAATTTTATTCTAGTTCAAGTAGATGATGCCAATAGACGTTACCAACAATTAATTGAGAAGGAGATTGTTGTTCGCAATAGAAGTAAAGAACCATTATGCGATAATTGTTTGCGTTTTACCATTGGAACGCCTGATGAAAACACTAAATTAATAACCGTTTTAAACTTTCTAAAATGAAAAAAGTCTTATTTATAGATCGCGATGGCACTCTAATAAAGGAGCCACAAGATGAACAAATTGATGGTTTTGAAAAATTGGAATTTTATCCACAGGTATTTCAATATTTAAGTAGAATTGCCAAAGAATTAGATTTTGAATTGGTGCTAATAACCAATCAAGATGGACTAGGAACAGCTGTTTTTCCTGAAAACACGTTTTGGCCTGTTCATAATTTAATTATGGAAACATTTAAAAATGAAGGTATCATTTTTAAAGCTGAATATATTGATAGAACGTTTGCCAAGGATAATGCGCCAACGCGTAAACCCAATACAGGATTGCTTACTAACTATTTCTCGGAAGCCTATGATTTGCAAAATTCGTATGTAATTGGAGATCGTTTAACCGATATGGAATTGGCTAAAAACCTTAATTCCAAAGGGATACTTATTAATGGTCAAGCTAATTTAGGGTCTAATGAAATTTCACTTCAGGAGGAAGCTTTACAACCATTTATTGCGCTAGAAACAGATAGTTGGGAAGCCATTTATAACTTATTAAAAGCAAAAGAACGTTCGGGTTCTATAGAACGGAACACCAATGAAACGGCAATTAAAATCGATTTAAATTTAGATGGTACTGGAAACAGTAACATACAAACAGGAATTGCGTTTTTTGATCACATGTTAGAGCAGATTGCTAGACATGGGCAATTGGATTTAAACATCCAAGTGAAAGGCGATTTAGAAGTGGATGAACACCACACCATTGAAGATACAGCTATTGCTTTGGGTGAACTATTTAATACAGTTTTAGGCAGTAAACTAGGCATAGAACGCTATGGTTTCTGTATTCCAATGGACGATTGTTTAGCACAAGTAGCTATTGATTTTGGCGGTAGAAATTGGCTTGTTTGGGACGCTGATTTTAAACGAGAAATGATTGGTAAAATGCCAACAGAAATGTTTATGCACTTTTTTAAATCCTTTACAGATGGTGCAAAATGTAATCTTAATATTAAAGCTGAAGGAACTAATGAACACCATAAAATTGAGGCTATTTTTAAAGCCTTTGCTAAAGCAATAAAAATGGCAGTAAAGCGCGATGTTACCAAAATGATTTTACCAACAACAAAAGGTTTGTTATAATGAACGTAGTTATTATAGATTATGGCGTTGGGAATATTAAAAGTATTCAATTTGCTTTTGAACGATTAGGAATAACGGCTGTTTTAAGTCAGGATGTTGAAACTATTTTGGCTGCAGATAAAGTTATATTACCAGGTGTTGGCGAAGCTAGCTCAGCATTAAAAAAACTGAAAGACACCCAATTAGATCTATTAATTCCAACACTAAAACAACCAGTTTTGGGCATTTGCTTAGGCATGCAATTGATGTGTAATTTCTCTGAAGAAGGCAATACAGAAGGTTTAAAAATTTTTGACACACGAGTAAAACGGTTTTCAAATACAGTAAAAGTGCCTCAAATGGGATGGAATACCGTTACAAACTTGAAATCAAATTTATTTCATAATATAAAAGCAAATGAATACATGTATCTTGTTCATAGTTATTATGCAGAAATGAGTCAAGAAGCCATTGCTGTAACCGAATATGACATTACATATGCTTCAGCTTTACAAAATAATAATTTTTATGGTGTTCAGTTTCACCCAGAAAAAAGTAGCCTGGCAGGCGAACAACTATTGAAAAACTTTCTTGAATTGTAGATTATCTTTCATTTAAAGAAATAAAATAAATCACTTTTTAAAGTCACATTGAAAATATAAGATTATGAGAATTATACCAGCAATAGATATCATAGGCGGAAAATGTGTCCGACTAACCAAAGGTAATTATGATACAAAAAAAATCTATAATGAAAACCCACTAGAAGTCGCCAAACAATTTGAAGATTCAGGCATCGAATATTTGCATCTGGTAGATTTAGATGGTGCCAAAGCAAGTCATGTGGTTAATTATAAAATTTTAGAATTATTAGCGTCTAAAACTAGTTTAAAAATAGATTTTGGAGGCGGATTAAAAACAGATGACGATTTACATGTCGCTTTTAATTCAGGTGCACGCCAAATTACTGGAGGAAGTATTGCCGTTAAGAATTCAGATACATTTACAGGTTGGTTAGATACTTATGGGTCTGAAAAAATAATTTTAGGAGCCGATTGTTACCCAACAGAAACAGGTGGAACTATAGCGGTTAGTGGTTGGCAAGAACGCAGCAATCAAGAAGTTATTCCGTTTGTAAAAAGCTATCAGAAAAAAGGTATTCGCTACGTAATTTGTACAGATATTTCAAAAGATGGTATGTTAGAAGGTCCAGCTTTAACCCTTTATAAAAACATATTGGAGTCTTGTACTAATAGCAGCGCTCCACAATCTATTAAACTCATTGCTTCAGGAGGTGTTTCAAATATTGATGATGTCATAGCCTTAAAAGAAGTGGGTTGTGAAGGTGTAATCATTGGAAAAGCACTTTATGAAAACAAGATTAAACTCAAAGATTTATCTCGCTTTATTTAGAAATTATGCTAACAAAACGAGTCATTCCCTGTTTGGATATTAAAAATGGACGTACTGTAAAAGGCATTAATTTTGTCGATTTAAAAGATGCAGGCGATCCCGTAGTTTTAGCCAAAAAATATGCGCAAACTGGAGCAGACGAATTAGTTTTTCTAGATATTTCTGCTACATTAGAAGGTCGGAAAACCTTAATTGATATGGTGCTACAAGTTGCTAAAGAAGTGAATATTCCCTTTACAGTTGGTGGAGGAGTAGGTTCTGTTGCAGATGTAGATTTACTATTACAATCTGGTGCTGATAAAGTGGCTGTAAATTCTGCAGCTATAAAACGGCCGGAATTAATTAGAGAATTATCTGATAAATTTGGGAGTCAATGCATTGTCGTTGCTATTGATGCAAAACAAATTAAAGGACAGTGGAAAGTGCATTTAGCAGGCGGAACCATACCAACCGATTTAGATTTATTTCAATGGGCAAAAACAGTTGAAAGCCTTGGTGCTGGTGAAATTTTATTCACATCCATGGATCATGATGGCACTAAAAACGGATTTGCCAATTCGGCTTTAGCACGTTTAACGTCAGAATTAAACATTCCCATTATTGCTTCAGGAGGTGCAGGAACTTCCAATCATTTTATAGATACCTTTCAAAAAGGTCATGCTGATGCAGCTTTAGCAGCTAGCGTGTTTCATTTTGGAACTATAGATATTTTAGAGTTAAAGAAAACATTACAAGAAAATAAAATACCCATTCGCTTATCATGACAATCAATTTTAATAAATACGAAAACGGATTAGTACCAGCCATAATTCAAGATTTTAGTACTAAAACAGTATTAATGCTGGGTTATATGAATCAGGAAGCATTCAATAAGACACAAGAAACAAAACGCGTAACATTTTTCAGTCGTTCAAAAAATCGTTTATGGACTAAAGGAGAAACTAGTGGAAATTTTCTGGAACTTAATGATATTCAGGTGGATTGTGATCAGGATGCTTTATTAGTTTCAGTAAAACCAAAAGGCCCAACGTGCCATACAGGCTCTGATACGTGTTGGAATGAAAAAAATGAATCCAATTTTGGATTTCTTTCTGAATTAGAGCGTGTAATTTCAGATAGAAAAGAAAATCAACATGACGATACGTCTTATGTTGCATCACTTTTTAAAGGAGGGATTAATAAAATGGCTCAAAAAGTAGGTGAGGAAGCTGTAGAAGTTGTTATTGAGGCAAAAGATAATAATAACTCATTGTTTTTAAACGAAAGTGCCGATTTACTATTTCATTATCTTATTCTACTACAAGCAAAAGGGTTTACATTGAAAGATGTAGAATCTGTTTTAAAAGGTCGTCATAAATAAGGCTATTTTATAAAACATGTATAGGTTGCTTACTGACCATTAAGTAAAAAAAGGCATTTGATTAATAAGTCAAATGCCTTTTTAGTTGGACTTTTTATGATATCCAACCTTTTTTAATGGCAGATTTAGAATACATAATAAGATAAACACCAATCATTAATACCATAATTGGCATAATAACAGCGCCTGGTCCATATACATCCATATTGTTACTTATAAACACATTATGAATCATTTGCACAATAATTCCAATTAACGAAATTAAGAATACGAGTCTTGCCCATTTTTTTCGAAGTAATAATCCCAAACATCCTAAAGTACCGCCAAAAACAGCTATTGCAAATGCAGCTGTTACCCAAGCAGGAATATCCATGTGTAAGGCTTGTTCAGTTTCTGGTAGATTTTTAATGGCTTCATCAGTCATAAATGCCTGCATTAAATAAGCAGAAACACCCATTAAATTCCATATTAAGGCTACAATGCTTATAATCCAGAATGATTTTGGTGGTTTTTGTGTTGTTGTCATAATTAAAGGTTTAGTTAGTTAATTTGATAAACAAGGTAAGAATTATTTGTAAACCATTATTAAAATGGTAATTTTCGGAACTCAAAAAAAATATAAAGTGTTCGAAAAACGCTACTATTACTTAATTACTTGTCAATATTTAGGTTACCGCTTTCACGGTTGGCAAAAACAGCCTCACGTTAAAACGGTTCATTTAATGATTGATAAAACGTTGAATTTTATTTTAGAAGGTAAACGTTTTAAAACTTTGGGGTCTGGAAGAACAGACGCAATGGTTTCAGCCAATGAAGCCGCTTTTGAACTTTTTATATATCATGAAATAGAAGATTTAGATGCTTTTTTAGATCTCTTTAATCATAATTTACCACAGGATATTCGCGCATTAACTATTTCAAAAGTCGATGCTGATTTTAATGTCATTCAAGATTCTAAAATAAAAGAATATCTATATGTTTTTGCACATGGTAATAAGTTTCATCCTTTTTGTGCGCCGGTAATAACCACTATTTTAGATGCCTTAGATGTTGAAACTATGAAATTGGGCGCTAAACTTTTTGAAGGGGAACATTATTTTAAATCCTATTGTTACAAGCCCACTGATAACGGAATTTATAATCGTGAAATTCTGACCTGTGAAATAGTTAAAAACACACTGTTTACGGCTAGTTTTTTCCCAGAAGAATCCTTTATTCTTCGGGTAAAAGGAAAAGGCTTTATGAGAAATCAAATCCGACTCATGATGGGTGTTTTAATAGAGTTGGGAAAAGGCGAAAAATCGTTAGATGATATTTCTAAAAGCTTAACAGAAAACAACCAAATCTCGATTCATTATATAGCACCAGCTTCAGGCTTAATATTAAATAAAATAGAATTTGAGGCTTTTAAAGATTCCGAGACGTAATAAACTTATAATATTTTGAAATTTAACTAACGTCTTATTCGTTTTTTAAAACTGAAAGAAGCAAAAGGCTGTTAAATAGATGAATATTTATTAATTAGATCATAATTTATTTAGCTAAAGACTATCTTTTTAGTTATTTTTAAAATAAAAAAGCTATGTTACCAATTGACACACGTGTATTTCCATTTTTAAAGAAGCTAGAAACGAATAATAACCGTGACTGGTTTACAGATAATAAAGCCGAATTTAAAACGATTGAAAGTACGATTAAAAAATCGTACAAATCTCTTTTTGAGAAACTTAAAGCTCATGATGATGTAGATCAGTTTAAGATATTTCGTATTTATCGTGACGTTCGTTTCTCCAAAAATAAGTTACCTTATAAAACCCATTTTGGTGGTTCGTTTCAAAGACGTAAACCCGAATTACGTGGTGGTTACTATTTACATATTGCACCTAATAATGAGTCGTTTATAGCAGTAGGTTTCTGGGATCCGAATAAAGATGATTTATTACGAATCCGTAAAGAATTTGAAATGGATGCTTCTGAAATGCGTGAGATTATGAATGCTAAATCGTTTAAATCTATTTGGGGAGACTTGGAAGGCGATGAGCTTATGTCTGCACCAAGAAATTTCGATAAAAATCATCCAGACATTGATTTAATTAGAAAAAAGCAATATATCTTCACAAGAAAATTTGGAGATACAGACGTATTGCAGCCAGATTTTTTAGAGATTGTAAATACCTCATTTAAAGAAGTAAAACCTTTCTTTAATTATATGAGTGATGTTTTAACAACCAATTTAAATGGTGAGCGTATTATTTAATTTCTAAAATTTTGTGACTATTATTATTAAAAGTAATCGTGTTTCCAACCACTTTTCCTTTTAATAATTGACCAATTGGTGATAGTAACGAAATACCAAAATAAGCTTGATTTTCGGTTTCTAAAAGACCTATACTAATACAGATATAAAAAGTGTTTTGTGTTGTTTTAACAATACTACCAAGTGCCACGCTATCAAAACTCTTTCTTGGATTTATAAGTTTTAACGTATCTAATGTTTTAGTAGCATCAGACAAATGTTGCGCATTTTTTTCTAAATCGTTAAATAGTTTGCCATTTCCGGAATCATCATCCATATCATTGCTCTTATCATTAGTTTCAATAGCTTCTTTTATGGTTTCAATTTCATTTTTATAACTCGCAATGCGTTTGTTTACATAGCTAAAACAAGCTTGTAATAGGGCTTCTTTTTCGTTCATAATTAAGCTAACTGCGCTTCAAATAGTTGTATGTTACTTATTAATCGTTCCTTAACAATAGTCATCATACGTTTATTTAAAGCTGATGAATTGGTAATGTAGTTTTGATATTCATGAACAGTAAACAGACCAATAATAATGCCTTTTAATGAGTTTCTAAATTTTATATCTTTCTGAATAGCATTTTCAATATAATCTATTTGTTTCTCAATAGATAAATCATAAAAAGCACCTTTATGTTTATTTACATAATTCCTGAAAACTTCAATTAATAAATCGTTTTGAAGTTTTATTACAGGTCTTAAAGTTGCGTTTTGAAACCGTTCATCAGAACTCATGGCATCATGGAATTTAGCTGATGGAATTACTGGTCGGGAGGCTAATAGATTTTCAGTTCGATTCATGATTTTAGTTTTATTAAAATTATGAATTCTATCAGTCTTAAATTAGAGTATGTAATTGGAATATCAACAGTTTTATTAACAAATAAGAAAACCCAATAATAGGATAATATGTTTATACCGAAATTGAAACATTAAAATTTCAATTAAGTGTACCTTTGGTAATACAAATTTTTTAGAAAGATAGAATATGAGATTTCATTCACGAAAATGGGTAAAACCAGAAGATTTAAATCCAAATGGTACTTTGTTTGGTGGACGTTTATTGGCTTGGATAGATGAGGAAGCTGCTTTGTATACGGTTGTTCAATTAGAGAATCCAAAAATTGTAACAAAATATATTTCAGAAATTAACTTTATGAGTTCGGCTAAACAAGGCGATATTGTTGAAGTAGGGATAGAGGTTACCAAGTTTGGAAAAAGTTCAATTACTTTAAAATGTGAAGCCAGGAATAAAATGACACTTGAAACCATTTTAACGGTAGATAATATTATTATGGTGAATCTTGGTGAAGATGGAAAACCAAAACCGCATGGTAAAACGGAAGTAGAGTTTGTAAAAGACCGAATTCCAAATTCCTAATATTATGAAATTTATTTAAAATGAATTACAGCCCTTTCAGGCTACTTTTCTTGTTACCATTTACCGATAATAATGCACGTTAATATGACGTGTAATCCTTTCAACGTAAATTTATTACGTTCATAAGATTTTTTATAGGCAAAGCCTTGTAGTTGCTTAATTTTGAGCTAATAATATTGCAAAGCACTATGAAAAATCTACTAACTTTATTATTTTTTACTGGAATCATAGCAATTACTTCAGCCCAAAATTCAGTTAAAAAAACCAAGTATTGCGAAGACGCTTCTAAACATTTAAAAGATAAAAATCCTTTTTATGGCTTTGATGCTGATGCTTTATCAAGTGAAGAAACCATGATTGATTTTAATACGCAATCAGAAAAGCTTAAAATTTCAGGAACTGTATTTTTAGCGGATGGTATTACTCCTGCTAAAGATGTTATCATTTTTATTCAACAGGCTGACAATATGGGTGAATATGTACTAATGACTGATAACGAAGCTGCTTTTATAAAAAATAGATTATGGGTTAAAACCGATGAAAACGGGACGTATACAATTAATACATTTATACCAGGTTCTACAAACAAACCTTTAACGTATCCGCATGAATTACAACCTATGCACATTCATGCCATGATAAAAGAACCAGGAAAACAAGAATATGCATTGGATACTTTTTTGTTTAATAATGATCCTTTAGTGACTAAATCTTGCAGAAAACGATTAAAACGTAAAAATATAGATAGTATTCTTGAGTTACAATTAGATGGAGATATACAAGTTGTTACTAAAAATATTGTTTTAGAATCTTCAAATAGCACTATCTAACTATGACATTTCAGTTTGTAAATATGTTAAAAAAATATTCTGTAAGCTTTTTCTGCTTTTTTTAAGAGGTTAATTTTACTAAATATTTTATGCATTTGCCATTAATAATACCCAGATTAATCAAAAATACTTTAACAAATACAAATAGTAACTTTAGTTTAGATAGTCTACTTTTACCAAATAAATAAAATAGACTGTCTTTCTTTTTTTTTACAAAATATCAGAGTTGCATGGTGTATACTTTGGCGTTATTATATTACCAAATCTTTAAAATATTATATGAAAAATCCAAAGTTTTCTAGAGTCGCTGACAACGATTTTTCTAAAACCTTACGTCAAAGAGTTAATCACTATTTTAAAACAAATAATTTAAGTAAGAAAGCCAATACAACAATGGTGATTAAAACGATGGTTATGTTATCCCTATTTTTTATTCCTTTAATTTTACTTTCTACAGGTTTGGTAACAACAACAGGATTGCTGTTTACGCTTTATATTATTTGTGGTTTTGGTATGTCTGGAATTGGCATGGGAGTTATGCATGATGCCATTCATGGTTCGTATTCCAAGAACAAAACCATTAATAGATTATTGGGTTACACGTTTAATATGATTGGAGCCAATGCTACAATTTGGAAAATACAACACAACGTTTTGCATCATACATATACGAATATAGATTATGCAGATGATGATATTAACACACCATTTTTCTTGCGATTTTCGCCAAATGGGGAACACCATAAATCGCAACGGTTTCAACATATTTACATTTGGTTTTTTTATGGAATTTCTACCATATTTTGGGTTACTGCAAAAGATTTTGTGCGTTTAAAGCGCTATAAAAACATGGGACTTTTAAATCATGACCAAGTTTATCGTACAGAAATTATAAAGATGATTTCTTGGAAGACATTTTACTATTCTTACGCTTTGGTATTACCAATGATTATGGTACCTTTGCCATGGTGGCTAATTTTATTAGGCTTTTTAAGTATGCATCTCGTAACCGGAATGATGGTGAGTATTGTATTTCAAATTGCACATATTATGCCTGCTACCGATTTTCCTTTACCAAATGAGGAAGGTTTAATGACCAACGAATGGTATAGACATCAGTTTGCAACCACTAGTAATTTTGCGCCAAAAAGTAAGTTGCTATTTTGGCTAATAGGTGGTTTGAATTATCAGGTTGAGCACCATGTTCTTCCAGATATTTGTCATGTGCATTACAAGAGATTAAGCCCTATTGTTGCTCAAACAGCTAAAGAATTTGGAATGACATACCATGTTAAAAAAAGTATTTTTCATGCTATTGTAGATCATACAAGAATGCTGCGTTTACTTGGTAAAAATGAAATAATAAGTACAGCTGCATAAAATCCATAAATGCGGACAATAAAAAGACAATACAGATGTTTAAAAGATTGATAAACAAATTAATGAATGGTGGTAATAATTCAGAAGCCACAAAAGAAGCCACAAAAGAAGGTACTGTGAAATTTTTTAATAGAACGAAAGGATTCGGATTTATTACAAGTAACGACTCTGATGAAGAAATTTTTGTTCACAAATCAAACCTAATTGATAGAGTTAAAAAGTCTGATAAAGTGACGTTTCAAATTGAAAAAAGTGATAGAGGTTTAGTAGCAACAAATGTCCGTCGTTTAAAATAAAACTAAAATTGTATTAGAAAAAACCATCCTAAAGGGATGGTTTTTTTATGCTAATTTTTTTGAATTTATTTCTTAACAGGTATTGGTTTTAATGAAATAACACCAACAGCATCTAATACTTTAATAATAAGATACGTAACATCAATTTCATACCATTTTACACCAAAATTAGCGCGACTAGCAAATTTGTGATGATTATTATGGTAACCTTCACCCATCATCAGAAAATCAAAACGAAATAGATTCTTACTCGTATTGGTCATTTTATAATTAACATAACCATATATATGTCCAAACCAGTTGATAATAACACCATGAATAGGAGCCATTAAAAACGTAATAGGTAATAATAGCCACTGCCACCAAGCTGTTGCAAATAAGGCAAAGAATAGAATATATACGCTAATCCATAACACTCTTGAAAATCGGGAACTGGCAAACCCATCAAAAGCTTTCCATTGGGGAACATTTTTAGTAAAACGTGCATCTACAGGAATGCGTTGCAGATTAATATCTTGATAAATGGTTTTTGTTTTCCACATCATGGCAAATAAATTGGCATCGTGAGAAGGCGAGTGTGGATCTTGTTCTGTATCTGTGTAAGCGTGGTGCATACGATGCATGATACCATAACCATATGCACTTAAATAGCTGGAACCTTGAAAAATCCAGGTTAAAACAAATGTTATGCGTTCCATGGTTTTAGACATGGTGAACACTTGATGAGCCGCATAACGATGCAAAAAGAAGGATTGAAAGAATAAGCCTCCATACCAAAGCACTAAAACAAAAATTATGACCGTCATATCTTTTTTTTGCAAAGATAATTTGTAGTTAATCTTGAAACAATGAACCTAAATTAAGAAACCCATTTAAATTCGTTTCCGAATGCGACTCAACGCTTGTGGTGTCACACCAATATAAGAACTAATATATTTTAGAGGAATAATTTTTAGAAGTTCTGGTCGTTCCTTAAACAACTTCAAATACCGTTCTTCAGCTGTTAAGTTTAATAAATGTTGCTCTCGTTTAGATTTTATTAAAAATAGGCGTTCAGCAGTTAATCTTCCAATTAAATTTCCGATTTGTGTTGTTTTATAAACATCTTGTAAATCACAATAGCTCATGCTTAAAAGCGTTGTGCTCGTTAAGGCTTGAAGCTCATAAGCTGAAGGTGTTTGCGTTAAAAAAGAATCGTAAGCACTAACAAACTGGTTTGTAAAACTAAATCCAAACGTAATTTCTTTTTCAGGGTTTTCTTTCGGAATATATAAACGTACTACACCTGATTCAATAAAAGATATATGATTTTCAATAGCATTTTGCTTTAAAAAAACATCTTTCTTTTCAATCACACGACGTTCGAGTTTTGATGTAAAGAATGCCCAATCGGCTTCTGATATAGTAGCAATTTCTTCTAGATAGGTTTTTATTTGTTGCACGAAATTTTGTTGGGTTTTATGCTGTCAAATATAATGAATTTGTAGGTTTAATTTATTAGGCATGAGCACCAACTTTAAAGTATATTGTATTTTAGACGTTATAAAAAAAGCCATTGGCACATTATACTATAAATCAATACCATACTACTATATTTAGATTTACATGACCTTCCAAAAGGTATAACAAGCAAACATGTTGCTGAAATGTACCAATCCGATTTGAATATTGTGATACTATCATTTCATTATGGATGAAGGACAAGAACGCGTAAAATAATATTATAAACACCCTTACGAATGATTGGTTAAAATTTAAACAACTTATAATCCCGGAAAATTATTTTGTGTGAATCAAAATATTAAGGATTAATAAATCTATTTCTAAATTTTTAGTTGTTAAGAGATTAAAAAACAACTAAATAATATTTACATATTATAGTTATACATCTGGAATTTACACGTACTTTTGCGCCCTTAAATAAAATGGTTATGAAGCGCATAAACGAATACAAGAAACTCTTTGGAGTAGAAAACGAAATAGAATTAAAATCTTTAAAAAAGAGTTATCGTGATTTGGTTAAAGCCTGGCATCCAGATAAATTTCAAATTGGAGATGCACGTCAAGAAGAAGCCGAAATTCAAAGTCGTAGAATTATTGATGGGTATCATTTTTTAGTGAGTATTGCACCGGAAACTATTTCGGCCAATTTAGAAGATTACACCGAAACTATTACCAACTCTGGTATTGCAGATTATACGCACAAAGGCTTATTGTTAGAAATTTTCTTTCAAGATGGATCGTCTTACGAATACTTTGGTGTTACCAAACAAGTATATATCAAAATGATAAATAGTGATAAATTGAATCGTTTTGCTAAACGTAGTATTTATCCAAATTACACCTACAGAAGAACTAAACGCACGCTTGAAAACGCTTAATTTATTTCCGTTTTTTAAGATTTATAATTTTTATACACATTAAATTCAAATGAATAAAGGGTAATCCGTATAAAACTGTCATTACCTTTGCCCAAAAACAATGTCATGTTCAAACAGTTTTCAGATTTAGGAATCAATACCCAATTACAAGAGAGTTTAATTACTTTAAAAATTTCCAAACCTACCGATATTCAAGAACAGGCAATTCCTGTTATTCTTAATCAGAAAGAGGATGTGGTTGTGTTGGCAAAAACGGGAACCGGAAAAACAGCAGCTTTTGGCTTACCATTACTGCAACTAATTGACACAAAAAACGAAACCGTTCAAGTATTAATACTAGCGCCAACACGAGAGTTAGGACAACAAATTTTTGCGAATTTAGAGTCCTTTGCTACCAATAGTCCAAAGATTTCTATGGCATCCGTTTGTGGTGGTATTCCTATAAAACCGCAGATAGAGCGTTTAAAAATACCAACACATATTGTGGTGGCAACACCAGGTCGTTTGGTAGATTTAATCAAACGTGGTGCTATTTCTATTAAAAACGTTTCCTATTTGGTATTAGACGAAGCGGATGAAATGGTGAGTGCTTTAAAAGACGAAGTAGATGCCATTATAAAGGACATTCCAAAAACTAAAAGAACCTTATTGTTTACCGCTACCATGCCAGGAACTATTAAGCAATTGGTTCAAAATTACATGTCTAAAAAAGTGGTGCATATAGAAGCTGATATGGCAACGGTTGGTCATCAAGGTATCGATCATCAATATGTGGTGGTGGAGCCTATTGAAAAGCTGGAAGTCTTATTGCATTTCCTGAATTCAAAAGAGGGCGAACGTGGTATTATATTTTGCAAAACCAAAGCAGCTGTAAATAAATTAGCCAAAAAATTAGCTATTAATAAATTCTCATCTGGTGCTATTCACGGGAGTTTAACCCAAGGCATTCGCGACCGTATTATGGGCCAATTTAGAGAAGGTCATATCGATATTCTGGTTGCAACAGATTTAGCAGCTCGTGGTATTGATGTAAAAGACGTTTCCTATGTGGTTAATTACCATTTACCTGATACGTATGATGCATACGTACATCGAAGCGGACGAACAGCCAGGGCAGGAGCCACAGGATTATCATTAAGTGTCATTCAAAAAGAAGAAATAGAAGACATTCCAGAATTCGAAAATGAATTAGGCATCTCCTTTCACGAATATAAAAAAGCAGATGCACAGAGCATTGAAGAAAATAACGGATTAATTTGGGCGAAGAAAATATTCAAAACCAAACCAAATCGGGAGGTATCCGAAGATTTTAAGGCGAAGATAAAAACCATTTTTCATCACCTGACTAAAGACGAATTGGTCGATAAAATATTAGCGAATTATTTAATAGAATCGGGTTCAGAAAACATAAAAGTGGAAACGACTAAAAAATTGAAAAAGAAATAGGTGTTTCCAGTCCTAGTTTGTTTCTACCAATAGGTATTGGGTAATTTAATTAACAATCAAAGGCTCCAAAGTTTCCCAAACTGTATTTGCAACAATCTTATGTCCAGTAATATTCGGGTGAATCCCATCATTCTGATTCAAAGACGCAATACCTCCAACATCCTTCAAAATAAAGGGAATAAATTCTATGTTATTCTGTTTTGCCAAATCAGCAAAAAGCTGTCTAAATTCCGTGGTATAATCTTGTCCCATATTTGGTGGTAATTCCATACCAGCCAGAATAATCGTGGTTTCGGGACTTTTTTCCTGAACCACACCTATAATAGCTTGCAAATTGGATTTAGTTTCCGTCAACGCCACACCACGTAAACCATCATTAGCACCCAATTCTAATAGAAAAATGGACGGTTTTTGTTTTATAACCCAATCAATTCGGCTTTTACCACCAGCAGATGTTTCACCACTCACACCTGAATTAATAACGGTATAATCCAAACGTAATGAGTCAATACGTTGTTGTAACACACCTGTATAGGCATCATTGGTGTCATCTAAACCGTATCCAGCTGTAATACTATCACCAAAGCATAAAATTGTTTTTTTAGTACTTTTAGGTTCTGGACTAACTTCAGTTTCCTTAATGGTTGGCTGAATTTCTGTTGTGTTTTCAGTTTTAGTATCACCACAGGAAATATGAACAAGAGCTAAAATAATATAACAAAACTTTAAGAGTTTAAACGTACTTGCGGTTGGTAGATATGACAGCAATTGATTATTTTGGGCTTTGGACATGAGTCGCTATTTTAATTAAAAATTTATATGTCAAAGATATTAAAGATTACTGGTTTAGAAAAGACATATACCAGTGGTAACAAACAATTAACGGTCTTACACGATATTTCTTTTGAAGTTGAAAAAGGACAAACCTTCTCCATTGTAGGACCTTCAGGAAGTGGAAAAACCACGTTGCTCGGGCTTTGTGCTGGTTTAGATCAACCTAATGCTGGAACTGTAGAGTTATGCGGACAGGATTTAAGTAGCCTAAATGAGGACGAACGCGCACAGTTACGGAATAAAGAAGTCGGGTTTATCTTTCAAAATTTTCAATTGTTACCAACACTTACAGCACTAGAAAATGTGAGTGTGCCTTTAGAACTGCAAGGATCAAAAGAAGCGACAAAAAAGAGCCTTGCCTTATTGGAAAAGGTAGGTTTAGCAGATCGTGTCCATCATTATCCCTCGCAATTATCTGGAGGCGAACAGCAACGTGTAGCTTTGGCTCGAGCGTTTGCAAATGCACCTTCTATCCTGTTTGCTGATGAACCTACTGGAAATTTAGATGATGAAACCGGAGAAAAGGTTATTCAGTTATTGCTCGATTTAAATAAAGAACGTGGAACTACGTTGGTCATTATTTCACACGATTTAGAATTAGCCCATCGAACACAGCAAATATTAAGACTTAAAGGCGGAAAAATAGTAACCAATCAATTGACAACGGCATAGTGAATAACTCCAAATCAAATTCAAAATTACAAGTCGCTTGGCTCTTTAAAATGGCTTGGCGTGATGCTAAAGCTAGCAAAATGCGACTGCTTTTATTTATGGCATCCATAATTTTGGGTATTGCAGCTGTGGTATCCATTCAATTATTTGGCACCAATTTAAAGGATAACATTCAAAGCCAATCTAAAACTTTAATGGGAGCCGATTATATTATCGATTCCAGACAAGTGCCTACAGAGCGTGCTCAAGCCATCATAGATTCTTTAGAGCCTGATGCCTCGGAAGTTAATTTTGTTTCCATGATTGCTTTTCCAAAAAATGGTGGCTCCAAACTCGTGAAAATACAGGGTTTACAAGGCAATTTTCCTTTCTATGGAAAAATAAAAACAGAACCCGTTTCAGCAGCTGTAGGATATCAAGAATCGGGAGGTGCTTTAGTAGATGCTACCTTAATGTTACAATTTAAAATAAAGCCAGGCGATTCCATTAAAATAGGCCAACTAACACTTCCCATTGCTGGCGCATTAAAATCTATTCCAGGAGGTTCCGCTATTGCAAGTTCTGTTGCGCCTCCTGTGGTTATTCCATATCGTTTTGTGGAACGAACGGAATTACTACAATTTGGGAGCCGCAAGGAATATCAATATTTCTATAAAGCAGCTGATACTTTAAATTTAAAACGCCTTGAAAATAAACTCGAACCCATTTTAGATTTAGAAAATGCAGACATAAAATCACACACAAGCAGTACGGAACGTTTAGGCAAACGCTATGATAATGTGGGCAAATTCTTGAATTTAGCAGCTTTTATTGCCTTACTTCTTGGTTGTATAGGAATTGCAAGTTCGGTACATATTTATATTAAAGAAAAATTAAAAGCCATAGCCATCTTAAAATGTATGGGTGCTTCCAGACGCCAAAGTTTTCTAATTTTCCTGATTCAAATTGCTGGTATTGGAATTATTGGTGGATTAATTGGTTCATTAATTGGTTTGGCATTGCAAAGCATATTTCCATATCTGTTAAAAGACTTTTTACCCTTCACACTGGAGATTACCATTTCAGCACAGCCTATTTTAATTGGTGTGTTTCTTGGTCTCTTCATGTCGGTATTATTTGCATTATTACCATTATTGCGTACTTGGTATGTGTCTCCTTTGGACGTACTACGTGTGGATGAAAAAGCATCACAAGAACCACGAAAAATTCGCTTTTTAGTGTTTGGGATTATTTTAGTTTTCCTCTTTTTATTTTCATTCTGGTTAATTAAAGATGCTTTATACGCTGCTGGTTTTGTGGTTGCAACCGTTTTCACGTTTACCATGTTAGCATTAGTAGCCATAGGTTTTATCAAAACCATTAAACGGTTTTTTCCAAAACACTGGAGTTTTACGGCTAGACAGAGTTTACTCAATTTATTCAGACCCAATAATCAAACTGTGGTGTTGGTGGTTGCCATTGGCTTGGGAACGTTTTTAATTAGTACGTTATATTTCACCAAGGATATTTTGTTGGCAAAAACAGAAGTCGGACAATCTGCTGAAAATGCCAATATCATTATTTTAGATGTGCAGCGTGATCAACGCGATGCAGTTGCAAAAAACATTACAGATAAAAATTTGCCAGTGCTTAACAATTTAGCCTTGGTAACCATGCGCATGCATAGTATTAAAGGTCGGTTGATTAATGATATTCGTCAAGATAGTACGCGACAAATAAGAGGTTGGATTTTAAACCATGAATTTAGAACCACCTATCGCGATTCGCTAATAGAGTCCGAAGAATTACTAGAAGGAAAATGGACGCCAAGTCTTAAACCTAATGAGCCTATTGTAATATCCATTTCAGATAATCTAGCATCCGATGCCAAACTAACCGTTGGTGATGCAGTGGTATTCAATGTACAGGGTGTTTTAATGGAAACAACGGTTGGTAGTATCCGAAAGGTCGACTGGTCTCAAATGCAACTCAATTTTTCCATTGTATTTCCTGTAGGTGTTCTAGAACAAGCGCCACAATTTAATGTGTTTACAACTAACGTTCCAGACGAAACATGTTCCGCGGCATTACAACAAGATTTAGTGGCTAAATATCCGAATGTTTCCATAATCGACTTACGCCAGATTTATACAGTTATAGAAGATATTCTGGATAAAGTTTCATGGATTATCAACTTCATGGCATTTTTCAGTATTCTTACAGGTATTATTGTTTTAATTGGATCTGTTAGAACCTCTAAATACCAACGGATTAAAGAAAGTGTCTTACTCCGAACTCTTGGTGCTAAAAACAAACAAATTCTGCAAATATCCGCATTCGAATATGTGTTTTTAGGACTTCTTGGGAGTTTAGTCGGTATTATTCTGGCATTAGTCAGCAGTTTGTGTTTAGCCGTTTTTGTTTTTAAAGAACCGTTTGTACCATCACTAATTCCGTTTTTGGTTTTTTTACCAGGCATTACACTGTTAGTTTTAGCAATCGGTTTAAGCAATATTCAAACGGTTTTACGCAGTTCGCCTTTAGAAGTCTTACGTAGGGAAGGATAAACCATGTTATATTCGGTATTAAATTAGCTGTTTTCTTCAAAAAAAATAGTTATTTTTAGTAATACCTTATGTTTCAGAAAATATCTTAAAAACTAGCGTATGCGTTTATTTTCATTTCTACTACTTCTTATACTAATTAGCTGTAATACTAATAATAAAACAGAAAACACTTTAGAAACCGCAGTACCTGAACGTGCCGAATTAAGTTATGATTCTAAAATATTTCTGGGTAACAGATTGTTTTCAGAAAAAACATGTGTTACCTGTCATGCTATAGATACTTACTATAAAGCGCCTTCGGTTATTGAAATCATGAAAATTTACAAAGAAAACAATGCAGATATTGTTTCATTCTTAAAAGGAAACTCAAAACCTATTGTAGACGAAACCGCCACCCAAGTAGCTATCATGCAAGAAAATATAGATGGCTTCCTAAAAAAAATAACTAACGAAGAGTTAAATGCCATAGCCACTTATATGATGCATGTAGATGAATTGAAAAAGAAATATTAGCCTTTTCATTTCATAAAAAACAGAGGAGAAGTAATCTATGTATTCAAGCTATATTGAGGATTAATTATAATATCTATTGTAAAAAATATATCACAAAATCAATTCACTAAAAAACCCATACCTTTAACATAAATAAAATAAGCAAAAACCCTTTAAACCATGAAGTTCCTCCAATATCTATCCTGCTTACTCATCATGCTACTATCTAGTTGCAATGAGGTCGATCCAAAAGGCGAAAAAGAGGTGCGAAACTTTGTAAAACAATGGAATACAGATCACACACAACTCAAAACTCCATACCTAGAAAGCAGCTATATGCAAACCGTAACCTATTACGGAAAACAACGTACCAGAGTACAAGTACTACAAGATAAACAATGGCTATTTCAGCAATTTCCAGACTATACACAACGTATTTTAAATAACGAAATGGTCATGACCAAAACCGAAGGCACGTATTTAGTAACCTTCACCAAGCGCGTAAATTACAACGGAATAGAAGCAGATTATCCCTCGTATCTTTCATTGATAATTAGAAACGGTAATTTTAAAATACTCCGTGAGGGTGTCGATGAAAATGATAATAACCTAAATGCACCTATTTTTCCAACAGCCCGAGAAAACAAGGCGTTCCTTTATAATAACAGACAACTATTTGGCGATTTCAATGGCGATGGACTATCAGATTTCGCAACAGTAATTCCTCCTGAAACAACCACCACAACAACAGAAAACACCGTAGTATGCGAAGGCAACTGCAACAGCATCATTACCTTTAGCAACAAGGATTTAAAGGACATTACAATTCAAGGCGCTTACAAATCCCAATTAGATAATCTCCAAGATCTTAATAACGACCTAGCAGACGAAATTGGTTTTTGGGATATTAAACCCACCTCCAAAACCCTCTATGTTTATGATGCTAACAATAGTAAATTACTCACTAATCCTATTGTTATAAACACAGTCGTGCACAAAAACTTAAAGCTCATTGATGTGTTTAAAAAAACAGGACCAAATAAAATAACCATCACCAAAAGTGTTCAGGAGAATGGGAAGTGGGTGTTAAAGTCGGAAGTCATTCGGTTGGATTAAGCAATCACAATGGTTTAGAATCTGCACTGGAACCAAAAGTATGCCGTTGCTCCGCTGTAGATGAAGCCGCAAGTAACTCATGAAACAGTCTTATACTATTAAAATCCTGGGTAATAGCCCCAGAAACCGCAATGCCAGAAATCCCAGTTTCTAATATAGCAGTCACATCATCTACAGTAATCCCACCAATACCAATAATGGGAGTTTCGGTTTTCAAAACATTCATAATAACGGTATAACCGCTCAATCCTAACACGCTTGGCAAATTGTCTTTAGTTTCTGTAAATTTAAAAGGCCCCAAACTAATATAATCCACTTCTTTACTAATTAAAGTTTCACAATCGGCAAGCGTATGAGCAGTACCACCAATCAATTGCCAAGTATATAAATGTGTTCTGGCAACAGTAGGGCAGACGTCCGTTTGTCCTAAATGCACACCATCCGCTTTAACAGCTTTGGCTATGTTGTAATAATCGTTGATGACTAATCTAGTTTGAAAACGAGCCGTAATCTCCCGAGCTTCCTGTGCGATTTCTAAAACCTGTTTTTCGGTAATATGCTTTAACCGTAATTGCACCAATTCAGCACCAGACGTGCAGGCATTTTGGATATTGTCCAAATGTTCTTGAGGTGTATGACCTTGAGATATATAATGTAGTTTTGGGATAATCATGGATGTATTTTTTGATTCTAGGTATTTGTTGCAAGGTAAATAGTTTGGGTGAAATAATTGTCCTTATTTCGAATTTAGCTATTCTTCTGATCTAATTCGTGTCTAATTCGGGTCAGCAAATATAACCACTACAAAACATGTCAAAAACCCATCGGATGACAATCGCGTTTTTTCAATTTTACAGATAATCATTCAGAATACAACAATTATAAGAATCAATAATAAATCAATAAATCAGTGAGTACTTAAATAATAAGAATAGTGCAAAATAGCTATTACATAATTACTACCGATATAAGTCTAAAGACGTTATATCTGTAACTATGTAAAATAGAACCTGAAAAAGGTTCTATTCGCTATATTACTCATAATAACATTTGTTCTATAATTTATATTATGTAAAATAGAATATTCTAGAATTAAAGGATGTCATAAACATCCCTCTTTTCTAATTCTATATTAAGTCTATTTCAAACTAGCCATGTCTATCACAAAACGATATTTCACATCGTTTTTAGTAACACGTTCATACGCATCATTAATATTTTGCATATCAATCATTTCAATATCCGAAACAATATTATGCTCACCACAAAAATCTAACATCTCTTGGGTTCCTTTAATACCACCAATTAAAGATCCAGCAACACGTTTCTGGCCCATAACCAAGCTAACACCATGAAATTCGCGCATATTTTCAATGGCACCAACTAATACCATAGTCGCATCTATTTTCAATAAACTCAAATACGGATCCATATCATGACCAACTGGAATTGTGTTCAATATAAAATCGAAACTATTGGCATGAGCCTTAATAGCCTCCTGATCTTTAGAAATCAATACCTCATGAGCACCTAATCGTTCTGCATCATCCGCTTTCTCTGGCGAGGTTGTAATCATCACCACATGAGCTCCCAACGCATTTGCAAACTTCACACCCATGTGTCCCAAGCCTCCAAGACCAATTACACCTACCTTATCATCTTTCTTCACCTTCCAATGGCGTAATGGCGACCACGTGGTAATACCTGCACATAACAATGGTGCAGCACCTTTTGGGTCTATATTTTCAGGGACACGCAATACAAATTCTTGATCGCAAACCACAGAAGTCGAATAACCACCATACGTTTGGCCACCTAAATGCTTGTCTGGACTATTATACGTGAACGTCGCACCATTTTCACAAAATTGGTCACGTCACTCCGCTTTAGCAGTCTTATTCATAGTTTTTTTCTTTCGTTTTTGTTATTTTCTATTGTGTATATAAGGTACGCTTCAACAGTAGGATATGAAAATGAATCCTATTAAACTTATGTTATTTTTTCATAATCCGTATACCCTTTTTTACCTGGAACATAAAATGTATCCGCATCCCATTTGGCTAATTCTACGTTTTTCTCAAAGCGTTCTACTAAATCTGGGTTAGAAATAAACGGTTTTCCAAAGGCTACCAAATCGGCATCACCACGTTCTAAAACTGCGTTACCACTCGCCTGCTTGAAATTGGTATTAATCATCAGGGTGCCTTTATAAATTGGTCTGTAACGTTTGGCTATTTCGGTTTCAGCATAAGGTACTTCAGAAACATCTGAAAATGGTTCCGATAAATGCACGTAAGCTAAATCGTAATCATTCAATTTAGAAATAATATAGTCGAAAGTTGGAATGCTATCTTCATTTACAGTCATCCCGAAAAAACCATGAGCAGACGGATTAAATCGAACACCTATTCTATTTTCTGGCATAAACAACTTGATAGCGTCCAGAACTTCAAAGAAAAAACGCGAACGATTTTCAACACTTCCGCCATAGTTGTCGGTTCTAGTATTGGATGTTGTACTAAAAAACTGATGGAATAAATATCCATTAGACGAATGTATTTCAACACCATCAAACCCAGCATCCATAGCATTTTTCGCAGCATTCTTGAAATCTAAAATGGTTTGATCAATATCGTCTTGCGTCATCGCCTTTGGCGTAACCGTATCTTTAAAACCTGTTGGTGTAAAGGATTGCGAGTTCGGATTAATAGCCGAAGGCGCCACAGGTAAATTCCCGTCATGAAAATCAGGATGCGACATCCGACCAACATGCCATAATTGAATAAATATTTTTCCGCCTTCATCATGCACCGCTTTGGTAACTAGCTTCCACCCTTCAACTTGTTTTTGTGAATAGATTCCTGGCGTGTTCACATAACCCACAGCCTGTTCTGAAACTTGTGAGCCCTCTGTAATGATTAATCCAGCCGAAGCACGCTGTGCATAATAAACCGCTTCAAGATCCGCTGTTGGAATTTTATCGGGATTATTAGCACGACTTCGCGTCATAGGTGCCATAACCACACGGTTTTTTAATGTAATTTCGTTATTAAGTTTATAGGGTTCAAATAAGGCTTGCTTTTTAGTCATATCTGTCTTTTGAATATTAATTTGAATAGTTCTGTAAAAATACAAAGCTATTCACAATAAGACTAGCTTGAAATGAGTTAAGCCTGTTAAACTTTCCTTAAGGTTTTAAAGAGATGTTATAAGATGCTGATCCTAACCTTTTTCTTCTTTAAACGCGAATTATTCGTCTTTTCAACAATAATATTCGCTTTGTTTTTTGCAACGGCTACAAAAGCACAATCTTGTTTCAATTCTATAATACCTAATTCATGCTTTTCTAAATCGCCTTGTTTAAAGAGTAATCCAGCAATATCACCTTTAGAAATTTTATCCTTTCTACCGCCTGAAATAAATAACGTTACCCAATCAGATTCCAATTTTTTAGGATTCCCTTTCAGTTTAACTACTTGATTAGTATCTATAAATTCTGGTAAATATTCATCTTCCCATTGCAGCACGTAGGCGGTTCCTTTAGCTTTCATTCGGGCTGTTCTACCGTTTCTATGGGTAAATTCTTCAGCTTTTAAAGGTAGTTGGTAGTGAATAATATAATTCAATTCTGGAATATCCAATCCTCTAGCTGCCAAGTCCGTGGCTATAATAATTTGATGTGTTCCGTTACGGAATTTAATTAAAGCTCGTTCGCGATCTATTTGTTCTAAACCACCATAAAAACAACCATGCGAGATATTTTGACTGTTTAAAAAATCGCTCACATATTGAATCGTGTCTTTATAATTACAGAAAATAATACCAGGTTTATTGCCAATATCAAACAGTAACTCTAACAGTGTATTTAGTTTGTCTTTTTGAGGCGAAACCACTTTTTTTATTTGAATATTGGATGGTTTGGAGTCTAAATAATCAATCACCAATTCATTGTGAAGTCCTACGAAACTTGGGATTTTTAACCCTTGCGTTGCAGATGTTAAAACCCGTTTTTCAATGTGTGATAGGTTTGCAATAATTTCGCTCATTTCGCCTTCAAAACCAATTTCTAACGATTTATCAAACTCATCTAAAACAAGTGTTTTGATATCTTTAACCGAGAACGTTTCTCTGCGTAAATGATCAGCAACTCGACCTGGTGTTCCAATAACAATAGCTGGTGTGTGCGCGAGTTCTATTTTATCTTTTGAAAACGGTCTGCCACCATACACGGCATTGGCTTTAAAACCAGATCCCATTTCCCGAATTACCTGTTCAATTTGAATGGCCAATTCACGAGATGGTACCAAAATTAAGAGTTGAACATGGGGACAATTAGCATCTAATTGTGCTAAAGTAGGTAATAAAAAAGCGACTGTTTTTCCAGTTCCTGTTGGTGATAAAAGCACGGTGTTTTCAGCATTGGCAATAGCTAACAAAGCTTCTTCTTGCATATCATTCAATTTGGTGATATGCAATTTTGCTAATTGTTCTTGCTGTGCTTTTATGGTATTTGCCATGGAGTTTTGTTAAATTATTCAGCAAAGATAGTTACAGTTTAACTGTTTATAGAATTTTATGCGTAAGAAAACGAAAAGATATATACATATTAAAATTCTAGTAATCAAAGACTAAAAATAAAATGATTATCAATCTCAAAAACTCTAACAAAAATTTAGGCTACTTTAGGTATAAATTTTATATTTTCGGATGCTGTAAAAATAATATTTTACAGCTTTTAACGTTAATAGATTTTAATAGCACTTGATAACGTATGAAATTATTCATGACCCTTGTATCTTTGAGTTTAGCATTTAGTGGTTTAGCTCAAATTAATAATCCTGTAAATACATCTCCTAACCTGCTTAATTTTGTAGCTAGTAGTCACGATTTACTAGAAACCTATGAAGTTGACGAAGCTGAAAATGAAGTAGATATTACAACGGATTACTGGGATACTAGTAAAATTCGTGTGGATTACGGAAAAGACATTAAATTCCCCATTCACTTACAATTTAACGATTCCAATTATGCTTCTCCAATATCCAGAAATAAAGTTATTACATCTCGTTACGGTTGGCGCAAAGGTCGTCCACATAAAGGAATAGATATTGATTTAATAACTGGTGATAGCCTTTTTGCCATGTTTGATGGCGTTGTGCGTTTTGCTAATTACAGTTCTGGTCATGGCCGTTCTGTTGTTGTGCGTCATTTTAACGGTTTAGAAACGGTTTACGCGCATTTATCACGCTATGGTGTAAAAGAAAATGACTCGGTTGTAGCTGGAAGTTATTTAGGAAAAGGTGGTACATCTGGAAATGCTCGTGGAAGCCATTTGCATCTAGAAGTAAGCTATCAAGGAATTCAAATTAATCCTGAATATTTACTTCAATTTAATGATACAAACGAAGTTCTTAATAATGAAATTTGGATTACGCGTGATATGACGCGTCCTGAATTACACAACAGCAAGCGTAAAGGAACTATAGATGTTCCAACCTCGGAAACTGAAGCTTTAGCGAAAGCTAATAAACCTAAAAAAATGTATACCGTTAAACGTGGTGATAATTTATCACGTATTGCCTCAAGAAACCATATAAGTTTAGCTGCATTGTGTAAGTTGAATAACATTAACAAAAAATCGACTTTAAGAATTGGACAGAAATTACTTGTTAATTAATGTGCAACCTGACAGATTTAGTCAGAACGGATTTTATAGTTAATAGTACTTTTTACGCAGCCAAAACGCTACGCGAACCAATAAAATTAACGCAGGTACTTCTATCAGAGGACCTATGACACCTGCAAAAGCTTGCCCGGAATTAATTCCGAAAACAGCAATAGCAACAGCTATGGCTAACTCAAAATTATTACCTGTAGCTGTAAAGGTGATGGCTGTATTTTTATCATAAGAAGTTCCAACAGATTTGCTGACAAAAAAGCTAATTAAAAACATGATTACAAAGTAAATGACCAATGGAATTCCAATGATAACAATATCATAAGGGATGGTCATAATCAACTCTCCTTTTAAAGAAAACATAACAATTATTGTAAACAATAAAGCGATTAAAGTGATTGGCGAAATTTTAGGAATAAACGTTTCTTTATACCATTTTTCACCCATTAAAGGCACTAAAATAAAGCGACTTAAAATGCCCAAAGCAAATGGAATTCCCAGATATATAAGAACACTTTCTGCAATAGTTCCAATTGAAATATCTACAATGGCACCTTCAAACCCAAAATAAGGTGGTAAAATGGTAATAAACAGCCAAGCATAAAAGCTATAAGCAAACACTTGAAAAATACTATTTAATGCAACCAAGCCTGCACCATATTCACTACTCCCTTCAGCCAAATCATTCCAAACTAAAACCATAGCAATACAACGTGCAAGTCCAATAAGAATAAGACCTACCATATATTCTGGATGGTTTTGTAAAAAGACAATAGCTAAAATAAACATTAAAATAGGACCAATAATCCAGTTTAGAACAAGCGAAATGGATAATATTTTAACATCTTTAAAAACGGTAGGTAAAAGCTTATAATTTACTTTGGCTAGTGGTGGATACATCATTAATATTAATCCAATAGCAATTGGATAATTAGTTGTACCATGACTTAATTGATTGATTGAGCTTGGAATGGCAGGAATAAAATTCCCAAGAGCAACACCTAATACCATGGCTAAAAATATCCAAAGGGTTAAGTAGCTGTCTAGAAATGATAATTTTTTAGTCATTTTTTTGTTATTTGAGAAAATATATAAAACAATTCTGAAGCAATTTGAAGGCTTCTTTCTTCGTATTTTTTGCTTTGCAACGGCGAACCATCAAAAGCTTTAGGGTCTTCAAAGGTTATAGGGATTCGTAGTTCAGCGCCTGCAACAAAAGGGCATCCACCATCTGCTTGGGAACACGTCATAATAGCGGCAAACTCGGATTTAGGATTAAATGTATCATCATACGTTTTAGAGAAACCAATAATGGCAGGCTCATTAACATCAAACTTAATGCTGTAAATAGGGTTGTTTTCTTGAGATAATTTGTGACAATCAAAACCTTGTTTCATTAGGGTTTCAATTACAGCAGGAAAAATAGCAGTCGCTTCGGTGCCTCCAGAATAACAGGCTATATTTTTTATGCCAAAATAATGCGACAATGCTTGAGCCCAAACTTGAGACAAATGACTTCTTCTGGAATTATGTGTACAAATGAAATTAATCCTAATAAATTGATTTTCAATTTGTTTACCTATTATATAATCAATTAAAGGTTGAAGTAATTTTACGCGATCATTAGAAACTGAAATAAACTTCAATTCACTAATAGTTTCAACTAAAGCTGGATTCATGTTCTTATAAAATTTTAGTTATTAACAACAACCTGAACCTGGTGTGCAGCTATTCGTTTTTTCTAATTCCGATAGTTTAAGCTTTGGCTTTTCAGCTGGAATACCACATGCATCTTTTGCTAAACAATCTGTTTGCGTATTGGTTAACAAAAAGTTTTTACCATCAAAGTCTAAATTATACTTTCCAATAGTACTTCCCTGATACTCCACCTCTATGTCTAAATCTTCAAGATTTAAAACGGTTTCAGATAATTCAATAATAGATAGTAGTTTTTCAGGATGCAATCGGTGATCGTAATCATTAGCTTCCCAGAGTTGAAAATTGATAACGTTTTCTGTTCTTACAGTTCCGCCACAATCAATAAAATGCTTACTAATTTTCCCGACTTCAGTTACATGGAAATGATTTGGTACTAATTCGCCGTTTGGTAACTGAAACGCAATAGTTTCCAAATTTCTTAACTGATGTTTTATTTCAGATAGTTTCATGTTATAGATATTAATAGTTTATAATTTTAGCAGCAATTCCCTGCTCCTTCCGTTTTCTGACTTAAAAATTGATTTAGTAATGTGGTTATTTGTGTCCATTCATCTTGATCTATACAATAACAAATACTAGTTCCAGAGATATTACCTTTAATAATACCTAGGTTTTTTAGCTCTTTTAGGTGCTGTGAAATGGTTGGTTGCGCCAAACCAATTTCGTTTACCAAATCGCCACAAATACAACTATCTATTTTAAATAAATGCATAAGTATGGCTATTCTAGCTGGATGACCTAATGCTTTAGCTAATGTTGCTAGCCTATTTTGTTCATCTGTAAACTTGTCTGATTTCGTAATTCCCATGTTGGTTGTATTTGTATATTGCAATATTACGATTAATATTTTAATTGGTTGCTTTTTTCTGTGTAAATTGTTCAAAAAAAAAATTCTCTTGTCTGAAATGCTTGACATGCTTTCATAAAATTCTGTACTTTGCGTGTTCCTAAAAAATCTAGAATTTGTGAAAGTTTGTATTGCCGAAAAACCCAGTGTTGCCCGAGAAATAGCTTCTGTATTAGGCGCTAACGCCAAGCATGATGGGTATTTTGAGGGTAATGGTTATCAGGTGACTTTTACATTTGGGCACTTATGCACCCTAAAGGAACCAAATGACTATAAATCCTATTGGAAAAGTTGGGATCTGAACAATCTACCCATGCTTCCTGAAAAGTTTCAAACCAAAGTTGTTTCAAACTCTGGAATCCAAAAGCAGTTTAAAATTGTAAAGCGCTTATTTGATAAGGCGGATTTGGTCATAAATTGTGGTGATGCTGGTCAAGAAGGAGAGCTTATCCAGCGTTGGGTAATGGATCAAGCAAATTATAAAGGTCCTATTCAGCGGTTGTGGATTTCTTCATTAACAACGGAAGCCATTAAAGAAGGTTTTGATAATTTAAAACCCTCTGCAGATTATGACAATCTTTATTATGCGGGATTTTCAAGAGCAATTGGCGATTGGCTTTTAGGCATGAATGCCACCCGATTATACACGTTAAAGCATGGAGGTTATAAGCAAGTTTTATCGGTTGGACGAGTTCAAACGCCTACGCTAGCTATGGTTGTTAATCGGTTTAAAGACATTGAGAATTTTAAACCACAACCTTATTGGGAATTGCAAACCCTTTATCGCGATACCCTTTTCAGTTATGAAGAAGGCCGTTTCTTAAAAATGGAAGATGGCGAAATTTTAGCAAAAAAAGTCAAAGAATCTGATTTCGAAATCATATCGACTACTAAAAAGAAAGGAAAAGAATATGCACCAAAATTATTCGATTTAACCGGATTACAAGTCCATTGTAATAAGCGCTTCGGATTTACAGCAGATGAAACCTTAAAGCTTGTTCAAAGTTTGTACGAACAGAAAGTGGTAACATACCCGAGAGTGGATACCACGTTTTTGCCAAATGATGTATATCCTAAAGTCGCTGGTATTTTAAAGAATCTAACCAATTATGCCGCATTAACGCAGCCACTTTTAGGGAAGAAAATTAAAAAATCTTCTAAAGTATTTAATGATAAAAAGGTAACCGATCACCATGCTATTATTCCAACAGGTGTAGAAAGCAGATTACAATACAACCAACAACAGGTTTATAATAGTATTGTAAAGCGGTTTATTGCTGTTTTTTATGATGATTGTGATGTATCTAATACAACGGTTATCGGACAGGCTGCCGACGTGAATTTCAAAACAACTGGTAAGGAAATTTTAAAAAAAGGTTGGAGAATTGTTTTTGAAAACCCTGAAAAGGAAACAAAAACATCGGATACTTTACCTTCATTTGTAAAAGGAGAAAAAGGACCACACGAACCGTCTTTTTTAGAAAAACAAACCAAACCACCTAATCAGTTTACGGAAGCTACGCTCCTACGCGCTATGGAAACGGCAGGCAAACAGGTAGATGATGATGAATTACGTGAATTAATGAAAGATAACGGTATTGGTAGACCGTCTACACGAGCCAATATTATTGAAACGCTTTTTAAGCGTAAATATATCATTAGAAATAAAAAACAGGTGTTACCAACAACTACGGGAATTCAGCTAATTGATACCATTCAAAATGATATTTTAAAATCTGCTGAACTAACTGGAACTTGGGAAAAGCAATTAAAAGATATTGAAAAAGGCACATTTAAAGCGAGTACCTTTATTAATAATATGAAGCACATGGTTGACGAACTGGTCTATGAAGTGAGAAGTGAAACCAGACGAGCCAATATTT